>Ga0233444_10000740_pt1 | contig 40286 bp, 37 predicted proteins | sample SI_124_October20_6_FD_182792 | JGI IMG/M metagenome (GOLD analysis project Ga0233444, IMG submission 182792) | Seawater microbial communities from Saanich Inlet, British Columbia, Canada - SI_124_October2016_10_MG | ecosystem: Environmental > Aquatic > Marine > Inlet | place: Canada: British... | reverse complement strand
GATGCCATCGATAAGCGTGAGCCGTGTACCGCGAGTATCGATCCACGATCCGTTGTCCATGCTCGTTTCTATACGGCGCGCCCAGGCTGCTGCTGGGGCTTTTGACGTAAACGATTTACTTTGATCAGGGTAATCTTTACGCCTGATTTGTACCTGATAATAACCGCCCCTCTTCCTAATTGTAGCCATATCATCCCCTCATGGGTGTGACACTTTTGTGACTGGGGGTTTATTATTATCAATATTGCAAGCTAAATCAATAGCTTACAAACCTGGCGGAGAGAGAGGGATTCGAACCCTCGAAACGCTATAAACGCTTACACACTTTCCAGGCGTGCTCCTTCAGCCACTCGGACACCTCTCCATAAACTTCTGCCGATTTCTGTTCTATTAAATAGTCAGGAGCACGGCGTGCTCGTTGCTGCGAAACAAGCTAAAGCTTGCTTCTTGTCTCTTCGAGATCGCCCTTCAGGCGCCCCAAATGCTTACGCGCATTTAGTGATTGTTAGCACGCTAAAGCGAGCTAACAAGTCCTGCGGACCGCCTTCGGCGTCCAAAATGCATTCGCATTTTGTCAGCCACTCGGACACCTCTCCATAAACTTCTTCCGATTTCTGTTCTATTAAATAGTCAGGAGCACGACTTGCTCTGGCATCAACAACTTCAGGGCCTATCGGCCTTTTAAGGCGCGGCAACTGTACACAAACAGGGATTTAAAAGCAATCCATATGGGCACAGATGCGCAAATCCGGCGGTGGGGCAAACTGGGTGCTAGACTAAAGTCATGACATGGAAAGAGATCATATACCCGTCGCCGAAGTTGCAGGAGCTTTACAGGCTGGCTCTCTGCATTTGCTGGGCGATTACATTGCTGGGGGCCTGGCGGGTTATTAACTACCATCCCGCTCTGTTGGCACTGTTGCCCGCGCTGTTTTTGTATCAATTTAGCAGTTACTTTACCAAAGCCGACACCAGTGCTGCTGGCAAGCGGCAACGGTTGGCGATGGCGCTGGAATTTAGTGATGGCGTACTGACTGGTGTGCTATTGGCTTTTGTGGGTTTTGAGCCTATTGTGGTGATGGCTCTTGGCATGGCTTTTTTGATGACGATTATCAGCGCGATGAAACCTACAGCGCCGCTGGATTTATTTGGCCTGCTTATAGGGGCTGTGCTGACGGTGTGGCTCAGTCCGGTGGCGGTTGCACCTGGGGCGTTGGCGCAATTAATGATTCTGGCGGTGGCTATGGGTTTTGCCCTACTGCTGGTAAATATGGCTCGCCATTCGCATTTTATGCTGGCGGAGCAGCATGATTCGGTGCGGCGGCAGAATGAATGGCTGACGCTACGCACCTTCAGGTTGTCGAAGTATCTGTCACCGCCCCTGCGCAAAGCTATTTTGACGGGCAAGGATGTGCGCGCGGAAACCCAGGAAAAAACCCTGACCATCTTCTTTTCAGATATGGCGGGCTTTACCAAACTGGCGGAGGAGCTTGATCCTGAGCAACTCACCTCTCTGTTAAATACCTATCTCACTGAGATGTCTGAGATCGCATTTCGCTTTGGTGGCACCATCGACAAGGTGATTGGGGATTCCATTATGGTGTTCTTCGGTGACCCGGAAAGCCGCGGTGTGCGCTCTGATGCGGTGACCTGCGTATCTATGGCCATTGCCATGCGCAAGGCCATGGAAGATCTGCAACTGCGCTGGCACAAGGAGGGCATTGAGCGGCCACCTGCGCTGCGCATGGGCATTAACAGCGGGCTGTGCAAGGTGGGAAATTTTGGTACTGAGAACCGACTCGACTACACCTTGCTTGGCCGTGCGGTGAATCTGGCGAGTCGCCTTGAGTCATCCGCAGAGAGCAATGAAATACTGCTCTCTGAGGATACCTATGGGCTGGTTAAGGATACGATTCACTGTATCGACAAAGGGCAGATCTCGATCAAAGGCTTCTCCGAGGCGGTCAATGTCTACAGTGCCATCGACCTGCACAAGCACCTTAAAGCAGACTATCCACCGGTGGCGGAGAAACAGGCCATCGCCTGAGGTTGTTTATTCGCTTTTTATTCATAGTCCGCAATAGCTGGGCATGAGCACATCAGATTGCGATCTCCGTACACATGATCGAGGCGCCCTACTGGCGGCCAGTATTTATTCTCCCTCAATGACTCCAGGGGATAGGCTGCCTGACTGCGACTGTAGCCCCGTGTCCATTCATCACCACTGACCATCGCCGCGGTATGGGGTGCTCCCACCAAGGGGTTGTCATCGAGTTGGTACTCACCTTTAGCCACCAGATCTATTTCCTGCTTGATGGCTATCATGGCGTCACAGAAACGATCCAGTTCGGCTTTTGACTCACTCTCTGTTGGCTCGATCATCAATGTGCCAGCCACCGGGAACGACATGGTGGGCGCATGAAAACCATAGTCGATCAGACGCTTGGCAATATCATCGACACTGATACCCACCTCATCTTTAATCGGGCGCACATCAAGAATACATTCGTGAGCTACGCGTCCATTGGCGCCAGTGTAGAGTACCTGATAATGGTCCTGCAGACGATTGGCCATATAGTTGGCATTGAGTATCGCAATCTCTGTAGCCTGCTTTAAGCCGGCATGGCCCATCATACGAATATACATCCAGGTAATAGGCAAAATACTGGCGCTGCCATAGGGTGCCGCAGATACTTGTGCGCCCTGACGGTCGCCACTGGCCGATTCCCGCGGCAAGAAAGGCGCCAGATGCTCACCCACGCCAATGGGCCCTACTCCCGGCCCGCCACCACCATGGGGAATACAGAAGGTCTTGTGCAGATTGAGGTGGGAAACATCGCCACCAAATTTACCGGGCTGGCACACACCGACCATGGCATTGAGGTTGGCGCCGTCGATATAAACCTGCCCGCCATGGTCATGAACAATTTGACAGATCTCGGTGATACGTTCTTCAAACACACCATGAGTGGAGGGATAAGTGACCATAATCGCCGCCAGATCCTCTTTATGGGCCTCGGCTTTAGACTGCAGATCGTCAATATCTACATTACCCTGATCATCACATTTCACTACCACCACAGCCATGCCGCACATCTGTGCCGAAGCTGGGTTGGTGCCATGGGCAGAGCTGGGAATTAGACAGATATTGCGCTGGGTATCACCGCGACTCTCATGATAGCCACGAATCGCCAACAGGCCCGCATACTCTCCCTGGGAACCGGCATTGGGCTGCAATGACATGGCATCATAGCCAGTGGCCGCACAGAGCATGGATTCCAGGTCATCGATCATGGCTCTGTAGCCAGCTGTCTGCTCCACTGGCGCAAAGGGGTGCATATTGGCAAATTCAGGCCAGCTGATGGGCAGCATCTCGGCGGTGGCATTGAGCTTCATGGTGCAGGAGCCCAGCGGGATCATTGCGCGATCGAGGGCTATATCCTTGTCTGACAGTCGGCGTAAATAACGCAGCATTTCAGTTTCAGAATGGTAGCGACTAAAGGTTGGGTGGCTGAGGAAGTTCTGGGTGCGCATCAGGTTGCCCGGCACTGCATCTATTACCTCGCCCGCCAGGGCTTCAACATTCAAGCTGTGCTGATCCAGCACAATATCCCACAGCGCCACAATATCCTCGGCACCTGTGGTTTCATCCAATGAGATACCAATACTGCCCCCATCGAGCTGTCGAAGATTTATCCGACGACTCTGCGCGGCAGCAATAATAGCTGCAGTTTTATCACCGGTGTTTAACGTCAGCGTATCAAACCAGCTGCTGTTAACCGGCGTTACATTGTGCTGCTTTAAGCCTGCCGCCAGCACATTAGTCAGCAGATGCACGCGCTGGGCAATACGTTTGAGACCGCCTGGGCCATGGTACACCGCATACATGCTGGCAATTACCGCCAACAGAACCTGAGCTGTGCAGATATTAGATGTCGCTTTCTCGCGGCGGATATGTTGCTCCCGGGTTTGCAGAGCCAGCCGGTATGCGGGCTCGCCATTGGAGTCCTGAGACAGACCCACCAGTCGACCGGGCAAGTTACGCTTGTAAGCCTCTCTGGTAGCCATATAGCCAGCGTGGGGACCACCAAAACCAAGAGGCACACCAAAGCGCTGGGTGGTGCCTATGGCAACATCGGCTCCCAGTGCCCCCGGAGACTCCAGCAGCACGAGACTAAGAATATCGGCGGCCATTACCACCAGGCCTTTTTGCGCCTGAATATTGGCAATCACTTCACGGTAATCTCGCACCTCACCACTGGCACCCGGGTACTGGAGCAATGCGCCAAAGGCATCGCCGGAAAAATTATCCGGATCCTCAACAACCACTGCGATGCCCATGGGCTCGGCGCGGGTTTTTATAATCTCTATGGTCTGGGGCAGGCAGTCGCTGTCCACCAAAAAACGTACTGATTTGGATTTGGACATACGCTGACACAGAGCCATTGCCTCTGCCGCTGCAGTGCCCTCATCCAGCATGGAGGCATTGGACATCTCCATACCAGTGAGGTCGGTAATCATGGTCTGAAAGTTTATCAGCGCTTCCAGACGGCCCTGGGATATCTCTGGCTGATAAGGTGTGTAGGCTGTGTACCAGGCCGGATTTTCAAGAATATTGCGCTGAATCACATTGGGTGTGATGGTGCCGTAATAGCCCTGGCCAATAAACGATTTATGCACCTGATTAAGACTGGCCATCTCACGCAGTTCCGCCAGGGCCTGTGCCTCTGTACAGCCATCTACAATTGCCAGTGACTCGGTCATGGCAATGGCCTCTGGCACCACCTGCCCGGTCAGCTGCTGCAGATTATTGCAGCCCAGACTGGCGAGCATGGCTTGCTCATCTGCTGCGGCCGGGCCTATATGGCGGGCAACAAACTCTGAGGCGTTTTGTAGATCGGCAAGACTACGTTTCTTTTGTAACATCAACTGTTCTCCAGTCATCAATTAGGATTAGCCGCGGTGGTAGCGCTGGGCTACCAAAGGCATTTTTGCCACGGTGATAGATCGTTGTTTACCCCGCACCAGCGCCTGCAGCTGGGTGCCAATGGCGGCATATTCTGTGGGCACATAGCCCATGGCGATAGGTGCTTGCAATGTGGGGCCAAAGCCACCGCTGGTAATCACACCAATAATCTTGCCATGATCATCGACAATCTCTGCGCCTTCGCGAACCGGGGCACGGCCATCCACCACAAAGCCAACACGCTTTTTATCAGCCCCATTGGCCAGGTGATCGAGAATAATGTGGGCACCTAGAAAACCGCCCTGCTTGGCACCACCGGTGCGTCGTGATTTGCTGATGCTCCAGGCAATGCCAGCCTCCACTGGGGAAGTTTCAAGGTCCATATCATGGCCATAGAGGCACAGGCCTGCCTCGAGGCGCAATGAGTCCCGGGCGCCCAGACCAATCCAGCGCACTGAGTCATAGCCCAGCAACAGATCCGCCAGTCCAGGGCCATCCTCGGCGGACACTGAGATTTCAAAGCCATCTTCGCCGGTATAACCAGAGCGGGTGATATAGCATTCCACCCCGTTAATGGCTGCATGACAGCCCTGCATAAACACCAGTTTATTAGCCTCTGGTGCCAACTCGGCGATTAGCTCTTTAGCACGCAAACCCTGCAGGGCCAGCAGCCCTCGCTCGCCCAAATAGCGAACTTCAAAACCCTCGAGATGGCTTTGCAGGTGGGCAATATCCTGATGCTTGCAGGCGGCATTAACCACCAGAAAAAAAGTATCCTCAGCCCAGCGGGTAACAATCAGATCATCACTAATACCGCCAGACTCAGTGGTAAAGGTGGCATAGGTTTGCTGATTGATCTCCAGAGCCTCAAGGTCCACCGGCATTAGCTTCTCAAGGGCTTTGGCCACCCCTTCACCACTCACCACCACCTGTCCCATATGGGATACATCAAACAGGCCGGCATTGTCTCTGCAATGGAGGTGCTCCTGCATAATGCCGTCGGCATATTGCACTGGCATCAGGTAGCCGGCAAAAGGCACCATCTTGCCCTGGGCGGCAATATGTTGGTTGTAGAAGCAGGTTTGATAAAGTGCAGCATCGTCTGGCATAGCAAAGTCTTTTAAGGCTATGAAAGTGTAATAATAGGACTTTAGCTATAATTTGTTAAATTAATAGATATAATGCATGCATTAATATTATAAATACTTAAAGGGCTGGATCATGAAAAACCTGCCAATGGATTTATTGCGCGCCTTTGTCTCTGTGGCCCAACTGGGCAGTTTTACCAAAGCCGGGGAAATACTGGGCCGATCCCAGCCCGCCGTGAGCCTGCAAATTCAGCGGCTGGAAGAGCTGGTTGATGAGTCACTGCTAGCGCGCAATGGCAAGAGTCTGGAATTGACCGATGCAGGCCAAAACCTTTACGCCTACGCCAATCAGATTCTTAACCTCAATGATCTGGCTCTTAGCGAGTTATCGAAAAACGTAGTCTCGGGAAAAATCCGTCTGGGTATTCCCAGTGAATTTGCCACTATCTTGCTGCCTAAAATCGTCAGCCGCTTTGCCAAGGCCTACCCCAATATCACCCTCGAGGTAAATTGTGAGCTAAGCAAAAAGCTGCTCTCCAAAGCCGGCAAGGACAGCCATGATTTGATTCTGGCCCTGGAGGACAATCCCTCCAAAACCTGGTCCGATCTGGTCAAAACTGATGAGTTGGTGTGGGTGGCTAGCGCCGAGCACAGTATCCACAAATCCCCGGTGGTGCCTCTTATCGCGGCAGCCGAGGGCTGCATCTATCGCCAGCGGGCCACAGCATTGCTGGATCAGATCAAGCAACCCTGGCAGATTGTCTACACCATTCCAGACTTAAGTGGCATTCAGCAGGCAATTCAGGAGGGGCTTGGAGTCACAGTATTGGCCAAGAGCACAGTGCCGGAAAATCTAAGGGTACTGCCGCCTTCGGCACGCTTCCCGGATCTGGGCAAGGTGGGTATTACCTTGGTGGCATCCAGCCGCAACAGGAAAAATGAAGCTGTGCACCTGCTGGCGGAATTTCTTAAAACCAGTCTGGCTTAAACTAAAAAACCTTACTGTCGTACCTGACGATAGCTAGGTGGCATGCTCTGCTGAGTACTGCGGTAGGGGTTAATATCCAATCCACCACGACGCATATAGCGGGCATAGACACTTAGCTCTGCGGGCTTGCAGCGCTGCATAATATCGCTAAAAATCTTCTCTACGCACTGCTCATGAAAATCCTGATGCTGGCGAAAGGAGACAATATATTTTAGCAGCCCTGCCCTGTCGATTGGTGCTCCGCGGTACTCAATGTACACAGAGGCCCAATCCGGCTGATCGGTTACCGGGCAGTTGGTTTTAAGTAGATGGGAATAGAGAATTTCGCTAACCTCCGACTCTGACTCTAAACCAGAAAACAACAGGCCCGCATCTGGCTGATAGCTATCAATCACTACAGCCTGCTGGTCGACACAGATACCATTGGGCTCCGAGATCGGATTAAAGCCATTGTACTCAGCCAGTTCATAAAGAGTCACACCCACATTAGCTGCCACCGCCGCCGACAAGTCAGTAACCAGACAATCCAGCACCTGCTGTCTGGATTCAAAACTAGTCTGGATAAAGGAATTGAGATACAGCTTAAATGACTTGGACTCAACAATAGACTCACTGGTACAGGGAAACAGAAACTCACCAATCGCCAACTGGGGCAAACCATCGGCATTTAGCCAGGAGATTTCAAAGGCAGTCCACAGATCCATACCGACAAAACCAAGCTCCGCTTCAGATTGCCGAGCCTTGGCTCGGGCAATGGGAAACAATAGCGAGGCATCGTACTGATCCGCATAGACCGTCTGCTTGCCCAGTCCTGTATCAGAATGATCAACCATTAGCTGCGCAACCTTGAGCCTTTTTCAAGCATTTGCAGAGCTGCAGCAAACAGCACCACCGAGAACAGCCCCACCATGGCAAAGGAATAGGTGATATCGATATCAGTAATGCCAACCATGCCGTAGCGAAACGCATTGACCATATAAAGTATCGGGTTGATCAATGATACAGAACCCCAGAAATCACCCAGCAGATCGATGGAATAAAACACTCCGCCCAGATAGATTAACGGGGTTAACACAAAGGTGGGGATAATCGAAATATCATCAAAGCTACCGGCAAAAATAGCATTGATTAATCCGGCCAGAGAAAACATCAGGCTGGTCATCAACACAATACCAATGGTGATCGGCAGGCTGTGCAAACTAAAGTCGGCAAAGTACAGGGACAGCAATGTCACCATGGCACCCACGCCCAGCCCCCGAGCCATACCTCCCACCACATAGCCCAGCAGAATAATCCAGTTGGGGGTTGGGGAAACCAGCAGTTCTTCAATATTGCGTTGGAACTTGGAGCCATAAAACGACGACACCACATTGGAGTAGGAGTTGGTAATCACCGACATCATTATCAAGCCAGGGGCCACAAACTGGATGTAGGGCAGCTCTGCCATTTCACCAATGCGCGAGCCAATCAGGCGACCAAAAATGACAAAGTACAGCACAATGGTAATAATCGGCGGTACCAGAGTTTGCGGCCAGATACGCATAAAGCGGTGAATCTCGCGGCGCACAATAGTGCTAAAGGCAATCCATTTTTGTGTATTATCCATTAGCCTTCTCCTGCAGATTCTTTTCCACCAGATCAAAAAACAACTCTTCCAGGCGGTTGGTTTTATTGCGCATGCTAACCACGTGAATACCCTGCTCTGTGAGCGCGGCAAACAGTTCATTAATCGACTGGGACTTCTCCACCGCCACTTCCAGACTGTGACCATCCACCTGTTTTAGCGGGTAGCCAGCAACTTGCGGACAATGGTCCAACTGCTCTTTGGTATCCAGCACAAAGGTCTCGGTATTGAGCTGGGTCAGCAGTTCACGAATGCTAGTATTTTTAACAATTTCACCATGGTCGATAATGGCCACATTGCGGCACAGGCTCTCGGCCTCTTCCAGATAATGGGTGGTCAAAATAATGGTGGTGCCCTGGCGATTGATCTCCTGCAAAAACGCCCACATCGAGCGACGCAGTTCAATATCCACACCGGCGGTGGGTTCGTCCAGCACCAGTAGTTTGGGCTCATGGATCAGGGCTCGGGCAATCATCAGGCGCCGCTTCATGCCACCGGACAATGTTCTCGACGGGGTGTCCCGCTTGTCCCACAGCGCCAGCTGCTTGAGATATTTCTCTGCACGCTCACGGGCCAGTTTGGCGGGAATACCATAGTAACCCGCCTGGTTGATCAGAATATCGATCGGCTTTTCAAACTGATTAAAATTAAATTCCTGGGGCACCACACCCACATATTGTTTGGCCAGACTAAAGTCCTGATCAATATCATGGCCAAAGATTTTGACCGTACCAGCTGTCTTGCGCACCAGAGAACAGATAATGCCAATAGTGGTGGACTTGCCCGCACCATTGGGGCCGAGCAGAGCAAAAAAGTCCCCGGGCGCCACATTGAGGTCAATACCCTTGAGGGCCTCAAACTTATCGTCGTAGGTCTTACTGAGCTGCTTTATGGCCAGTGCTGGCTGCGTGGAATCGTTCAACTGATGCTATCCATATTGGTGATGATGACAAGAAACTATATTGTAGCTCTCAGTACGCAAGATGTCTGGTTTTAGACGCTATTTTCACTAGTTACCTGCTGCGCTTAAAGGCATAATGCCGGGACGACAGGTTATTAAAGAGAACCCATGCCGCGCAAAATCATCCATCGCTTTTTACCAGATATAGGTAAACTCCTACAGCGACCCTCACTGCGCTGGATTAACTCCCTGTCCCATGATCCCAACTTTCTCCACCTCAACCGCCACTCGGTTTCCCTAGCTGTATTTGTGGGTATTTTTTGTGCCTTTATGCCAGTGCCTGGGCAGACATTGCTGGCCGCATTTATGTGTTTCAGGCTCGGCGCCAATCTGCCCATAGGTATTATTCTGATATGGATAAGTAATCCGCTGACTATTCCGCCAATGTTTTATCTGACCCATCAGCTGGGTAGTTTTCTGCTCGACAGTGACCCAATTGAGTTTACTGTCACCCTCAGCTGGGACTGGTTTTCCAATATTGGATCAGCCATTTTGCTGCCACTGCTGGCTGGCAGTTTGCTCAGCGGTATTATTCTCGCCTCGGCAGGATATTTTGCCGTGCGCGCCCTTTGGCGCTGGAAAGTAATCAAGAACTGGGAAGCGCGCAAAGACGCCAGACTGGCAGAGCAGTCCCGGCAAAAGCCCTACCCGTCGTAACGCAGCTCATCTGCCGGAGCAACGCGACTGGCGCGCAGGGCTGGATAAATCGTCGCCAAAATATTCAACACCACCGCCACCGCAACAATAGCAGCCACATCAGACCAGCGCAGATCCACGGGAATATAATCGATGGGATACACCGCTGTATTGAGAAAGTTAGTGTTCAGTAACAGCTCAAGCCAGCCGACAAAATCTGCCACCCAGTAGCAACCCGCAACACCCAGAGCCACACCCAGAGCAATACCAAACAGACCAATCATAGCGCCCTGAATTAAAAACAAGCGCAAAATTCCGTCAGAGCTCAGCCCCAGGGTCTGCAGCACAGCAATATCTTTGCGCTTGCTGACCACCGACATCATCAGCATAGACACCACATTGAACGCCGCAATGGCGACAATCAAAAAGATTAACAGGCCCACCATATTGCGCGACAGCTGAATCGCCTGGTACAGATTGCCATGGGTTTGAAACCAGTCGCGAAAACCATAGCCATAGGGCAGCTGTTCCAAAAGCCCATAGCCTATGGAGCGAGCATCAAACTGTTTGTCCACCTGCAGACGAAAGCCCTGCACCAGCCCGGGCACACCGGCAATCTCTGCCACTTGCTGTAGAGATGCCAGCCCCAGCATCTGATCCAGCTCTGTGTGGCTGGCAAAAATACCGGTCAGGCGCAGTGAGTAGGCGCTGGTCTGACCGCCACTGGCCGCGGGAATAATAACCGTTAACCGCTGCCCCACCACCACATTTAAATCCTCCGCAAGGGACTGGGATAGAAGCATTTCATCGGCACCTGGAAGACTTAGGTCAGCTTCCAGCAATAGCGCCTGCAGTCCAGCGGGCATAGCCTCCCCAGTCAGCCCCAACAGACGCAATGGCTTGCTCTGCTGGCGGCTGTAGAGCAACCCCTCGACCTGATTGTAGGGACTGACTTCAGTGACATGGTTGAGCCCGGCAATCAGCTGGCGCTGGCCCTGCCAGTCACTGATACCATTGTTATGCAGCAACTCTATATGGGGCACCACCGACAGAATGCGCTCGCGCAGCTCCCGATCAAAGCCATTCATGACTGACAGCACAACTATCAGCAGAGCTACACCTAGGGCCATACCGGCAATCGCCAACATTGAGATAAACGAAACTAAAAGATTGCTGCGGCCCCCTGCAGTAAAGTAGCGCAGGCCAACAAATAGAGGCACTGACCTAAGCAATACCAGGCTCCAACTGATTTTCGAGCAAACGCCCATCCACCAGTGACAGCGTGCGATCCATACGCGCCGCAATTGCAGAGTCGTGGGTCACCACCACAAAGCTGATATTTAACCCCTGATTAAGCTCCAGCAACAGCTCCAGCATCGAACCCGCGGTCACTGGGTCAAGGTTGCCCGTGGGCTCATCCATCAATACCAAAGATGGTTTTGTCACCAGCGCCCGGGCAATAGCCACCCGCTGACGCTCACCGCCAGACAGCTGTGCTGGCTGATGCTCCAGTCGCTCACCCAGTCCTACTCTGATGAGCAGTTCAGTAGCCCGCTGGCGGGCTTCTGTCACCGAGGCATTGCCAATTAACAATGGCAGCGCCACATTTTCCAGAGCCGAAAACTCACCTAACAAATGATGGAACTGATAGACAAAGCCGACATGCTGATTGCGCCAACTGGCTCGCTCGGTGGTATTTAAATTACGCCAGTCCTGGCCGCAGACATTTACCTCTCCAGCATCAGGATCATCCAGCCCACCCAGCACATTGAGCAAAGTGGTTTTGCCAGACCCGGATACACCGATAATGGCCAGCTTTTCACCCCGTTCAATGCGCAGATTAGCTCCCTGCAATACCTCGAGATCCCCCCCCGCCTGCTGATAGCTGCGGCACAGGTCATTGGCTTGCAAGACAATATTATTGCTCATAGCGCAGTGCCTCAGCAGGCAGTACCTGACCAGCCCGCCAGGCTGGATACAGGGTAGCCAGAAAACTGATCAGCCCGGCGCAGGAAATGACAATCGCCACATCAGACCATAAAAGTCTCGAGGGCAATGCGCTGATCAGATACACAGACGGGTCAAACAGATAGACCCCGGTGAGAGCTTCCATCAATGCCACAATATCCCCTATAAAATAGGCCAGCAGCGAACCCAGCGTCGTGCCAACAATAATACCCATAAACCCCACCGCCATACCCTGAACCACAAAGACCTTTACCACCAGCCCCGAAGATGCCCCCATTGCCCGCACCACAGCAATATCTCTGCGCTTGTCCGCCACCATCAGCACTAAACTGGCAATAATATTAAATGCCGCCACGGCGATAATGACCGACAGCAGCAGACTGACCACCAGCTTTTCCATACGCATGGCTTGAAACAACGTGCCCATCTGCTCGGTCCAGGAGCGCCAGCGCCACTCCGGCAGATCCTGAGTCAGCAGCCATTGATCCGCATCATAAGCATTGTGCATCTGTAACTGCACACCCTGATAATGGTCCCCAAGGCGCAGCAGCTTGCGCGCATCCTGCTGATGAACAAAGGCCACCGAAGCATCCACCTGAGCGCCAACCGTAAACACACCCATCACTACAAAGCGCTTCAGTCGGGGGAAGATACCCGCCGGACTGATACTTACCTCAGGCAATGTCAGCTGCAGCCGGTCACCGACAAAGGTGTTGAGTTGCCGAGCCAGTTGACTGCCCAGCACAATGCCAAACTCACCGGGCTGCAACTGCTGCAGATGCCCGGCAATCATATGATCCCTAACCAGCTCAGCATTGGCCCAGCTGCTGTCGATGCCCTGCACCATTACCCCAGCCTGCTCCGACTCATAGGACAGCATGGCATAGGTCTGCACCATAGGGATCACCGCAGCAACTGTGGATTCATCACCCAGCAGGCGCTGCTCAAGCTCAGCGATCTGTGCCAGAGACAGGGGCTCAGGCCCAACCCCGGTTATATGGGGCACCACCCGCAGCAGCCGCTGTTTGATCTCGCCATCAAAGCCATTCATCACCGACAGCACCACAATTAATGCAATCACCCCAAGGGCCATGGCAAACACAGAGAAGCCAGAAATAAACGAGACAAACCCCTCCCGGCGCTTGCTGCGGGTATAGCGCAATCCTATAAATAGAGGGAGGTTTTTAAACATGCAGGAATTAAACCCGAAAGCCAGTCGACACACAACATTGAGTCGATATCAGTAATGCTAACCAATTCAGGTTTTCTCCGGGCCTATTGCCTACAATTACCCCATCAGTCCAGCCATTACTGGCCCAATCAATCGACAACCAAACAGGATTTTGGCGATGATGAAATCAATATTAGGGATAATCACAATATGCGTTAGTCTGGCATTGGCCGCTGAGCAAGTCACAGTCCCCATTGGCGAGCAAACCCGCACTTACGAATTGCAGCTACCGGATCGCAGTATGACTAAAGAAATGGTGCGGCAGACCTTTGGTGAACCTATTGCCATTGAACCAGAGGTGGGCGAGCCACCGATCAGTGCATGGCAGTACGAGGATTTTGTAGTGTACTTTGAAAAAAAATGGGTGCTTCACGCTGTGGTAAAGCACCCGGATCTATCAGAGTCTAAATAAATAGTCGTCAGGCTTGCTTGCCCTCAAAGGAGCGGCGATCTCGGCTCACCCGATTTAAACCATTCATCGATGCAATGCGATAGGCTTCGGCCATGGTCGGGTAGTTAAAGGTGGTGCGCAGGAAGTACTTGATACTGTTGGCTTCACCCTTCTGACTCATAATCGCCTGACCAATATGAATAATCTCCGCCGCCTCGGCACCGAAACAATGAATGCCCAATATCTCAAGGGTATCTTGGTGGAACAGTATTTTTAACATGCCCACTTCTTCACCGGAGATATGAGCCCGGGCGGTATCTTTAAAGTACGCGCGGCCAATCTCATAGGGAATCTTCTGCTCGGTGAGTTCAGATTCATTCTGGCCGACAAAACTTATCTCTGGAATGGTCCAGATGCCAGTGGCTACATCCTCCACACGGTACTGGTCTTCCATACCGCACATATGGGACGCGGCAAAGCGCCCCTGATCATAGGCGGCACCGGCCAGAGATGGCCAGCCAATCAAATCACCGGCGGCATAAATATGGGGCACTGAGGTTTGATAATCTTTATTGACCTGAAGCTGCCCGCGCCCGTCAGCTTCCAGCCCGGCATTCTCCAGACCCAGACCTTTGGTATTACCAGCACGGCCATTGCACCAGAGCAGCGCTTCACCGTGAATGCGCTTGCCTGACTTAAGCTCCAGAGTGACGCCATTGCCATTGGTGGTTACGCGCTCGTACTCTTCGTTGTGGCGTACCATCACATTGAGATCGCGCAGGTGATAGCTCAGGGCATCAGAGATTTCATCGTCGAGGAAATTCATCAACCATTCTCTGGTATTCACCAGATCCACTCTGGTGTCTAAGCCTGAAAAGATCGATGCATATTCACAGCCAATGACACCGGCACCATAAATAATAATATTGCGCGGAGTGCTGTCCAGCCCAAGAATACTATCGCTGTCAAAAATAGCTGGATGATTAAAATCAATATCATCCGGGCGATAGGGACTTGAGCCTGTGGCCAGCAGGAATTTTTTACCTTTTACTGAAATCACTTTGCCATCATCGCTGGTCACTGCTACTTCATGGGGATTAATAAAGCTGGCATAACCAATATGAGTCTGCACCCGATTGCGGGCATAGCCTTTGGTGCGACCCTCAACCTGCTTGGTAATCACATTCTCTGCGGCTTTCATCACCTCGGGAAAGGAGAACCATTTGGGATCCCCCACAGCGCGGAACATGGGCATGGTGTTGTACTGCATCATGCGTCGCACTGACTGACGCAATGCCTTGGACGGAATAGTACCCAGATGGGTACAGCTGCCCCCTGCCTGATGGCGGGCATCAATTACCGCCACGCGCCAACCCTGTTTAACCGCATTCATGGCGGCGCCTTCACCTGCAGGGCCGCTGCCAATGACCACTAGATCATAGGAAAAATCTGACATTATTATTGCTGGTCCTGTTTGACTGAAGTGGTATCAGAGGCGATATCAAAACCAAGTTCGGAAGCTGACTGCTCATCACATTTATTGGGGTCGCCACCGCAGATATCGCAGTTGTAATTGGCTTCGCCCAGAGCTGCACCCACGCCCCCACAGGAGCCAGATATAGGCTTGCCGCCCATCAGCACACCAATGGCCATGGCTGCAATTAACAGCCCGAATATGACAATTGCCAACAGCATTTCTGCCATGGAGTTACACCTCGTTATTGATCGTTAAGATATGGGTCAAAGGCTGAACTGCTGACCGCCTTAAACCCGCTTTCAACGTTCACCAGCATATACACTGGCAGATTTAATTGTTCCGCCACCGCCAGGCCCTGCTCTGCCCCCAACACGGAGAGTGCAGTTGCCCAGGCATCAGCTTCGGCACAGGTTGGCGCCAACACAGTGACTGAGGCCAGGCTGTGGGTAATGGGACGGCCAGTGCGCGGGTCAATGGTATGGGAATAGCGCACCCCATCAACTTTAAAATAGTTGCGGTAATCACCAGAGGTGGCCATAGCCACATCCCCCAGCTCAATAATGCGCTGCACCTGGGGTATCACTGAGGGTTGCTCCACCGCAATTCGCCAGGGCTTACCCTGGGTATTGGAGCCCCCAAGGCGCATCTCGCCGCCCACTTCCACCAGATAATCTGGCAGTGCCAGCATCTCCAGCAGATCGGCAACCAGATCTACGGCATAGCCTTTGGCCACGGCGGACAAATCCAGGCGCACCGGGCTGGTTTTGCTAATCCGGCCCTCAGAGAGCTGCATATGCTGGAAGCCTGTGGATGCCAGCGCCCTGTCTATCTGATCATCGGCGGGAACCACGTCATCACCGGGCACCGGGCCAAAACCCCAGAGGTCAACCAATGGGCCAACGGTGGGATCAAAGGCACCATTGCTCTGCCGCCAGACGGTTTCACTAACCTTAAGCACATGGGCAAAATCTGCACTGATCTGCTGACTGGTATCTATGGGCAGTGCATTAAACTTGCTGATTTCCGACTCGGCTTTATAGGTCGACATGGACAGATCAACCACATCCAGGGCCGCATCAATCCGCTCTGCCAGATCATCGGGAGCAGGCTGATCCGCCACTACGGTAATATGGTAAGTGGTACCCATTTTGCTGCCGGAAATCTTGATGATCTCTGGCCCTGAATCGCAGCCGGTCAGACCCAGCAGGCAAAATAATGCGAGTGCATAAAGCAAAAACGAGGCTCTTTGACCAAGCCCCGTTAATGTTAACGCTAAAATGCTCTTATCCACCGAAGTCATCGAGGAAGATATTCTCCTGCTCAACACCCAGGTCTTCCAGCAACTTAACCACAGCCGCATTCATCATTGGCGGCCCACACATATAGAACTCACAGTCCTCTGGCGCTTCGTGATCCTTGAGGTACTGCTCAAAGAGAACATTGTGAATAAAACCGGTCAAGCCATCCCAGTTATCTTCAGGCTGGGGATCTGACAGGGCCAGATGCCAGTCAAAGTTATCATTCTCTGCGGCGAGCATATCGTACTCGTCATCGTAGAAGCATTCGCGCAATGAGCGGGCACCGTACCAGAAGCTGATCTTGCGATCTGACTTGATACGCTTGAGCTGATCGAAGATATGAGAGCGCATGGGCGCCATACCGGCACCACCACCAACAAACACCATCTCGTTATCAGTGTCTTTGGCAAAGAATTCACCGAAGGGGCCGTAGACCGGAATCTTATCCCCTGGTTTGAGGCTAAAGACATAGGATGACATCTGGCCAGCCGGAATACCGGTTGAGCCGGGAGGCGGTGTGGCGATGCGAATATTAAACTTAACCACACCTTTCTCATCCGGGTAGTTAGCCATGGAATAGGCGCGAATCACCGTCTCATCAACAATCGACTCATGCTTAAAGAAGTCAAAGCGCTCCCAGTCACCGCGGTACTCTTCTTCGATATCAAAGTCAGAGTACTTAATGTGGTGGGGAGGACATTCCAACTGCACATAACCACCGGCGCGGAAGTTTACATCTTCGCCCTCGGGCAGCTTGAGAGTCAGCTCTTTTATAAAGGTGGCCACATTGGGGTTGGACTCGACTTCACATTCCCAGCGCTTAACACCAAACACTTCTTCAGGCACTTCAACATGCATATCCTGCTTAACTGGAGCCTGACAGGACAGTCTCCAGCCTTCAGCAGCTTCACGACGATTAAAGTGACTCTCTTCGGTGGGCAGCATAGAGCCACCACCTTCGGTAATCACACATTTGCACTGAGCGCAGCTACCGCCGCCACCACAGGCCGAGGGCAAAAACAGCCCCGCATTGGACAATGTCTGCAGCAGCTTATCGCCCGCAGGTACAGTGATGGTTTTCTCACCATTAATGACAATATTTACATCACCAGAGGACACCAACTTACTGCGTGCAGCCAGAATAAAGGCCACCAGCGCCAGAATCACTGTGGTAAACATGCCTACGCCAAGAATAATTTCTGTATTCATACTTTTATTACGTCTCCGTTATTACAGATATTGCTTAGATATCAATGCCGCCGAAGGACATAAAGCCCAGCGATATAAGACCCACAGTAATAAATACGATACCCAGCCCCTGTAGGCCTTCTGGAATATCACTATATTTTAATTTTTCACGAATGCCTGCCAGTACCGCAATAGCCAGTGCCCAGGAAGTACCAGAGCCAAGGCCATAAACCACGGATTCTGCAAAATCAAAGCCCCGCTCCGCCATCAGCAGAGAGCCACCCAGAATTGCACAGTTCACCGTAATCAATGGCAGGAACACACCGAGCGCGTTGTACAGAGCTGGCACATATTTATCCAGCACCATCTCCAGTATCTGCACCATCGCCGCAATAACGCCGATAAAACACAGATACATCAAAAAGCTCAGATCCACATCCGGCAGACCAGCCCAGGCCAGTGCGCCATCGGCCAGCAGATAGTTCAGCAGCAGGTTGTTGACCGGCACCGTAATGGTCTGTACCACAATAACCGCAATACCCAGGCCAATAGCAGCATTAATTTTCTTCGACAGAGCCAGAAAGGTACACATGCCCAGAAACATGCTCAGGGCAATATTATCAATAAAGATCGAGCGAACCAAAATACTCAGATAATGTTCCATTAGGCCACCTCGCTCGGACGACTATTGGCAGTGATTTTAAAGTCAGGCTCTTCCACCTGCTTTTTATCGTAAATACGGATCACCCAGATCAACAAACCGATCAGGAAGAACGCACTGGGTGCCATTAACATCATTCCGTTAGCCACATACCAACCACCATCGGTAGTCAGGCTGAGGACTTCATAGCCCCACAGTTTGCCCGCACCAAATAGCTCGCGGAAAAACGCCACCACCATCAGTATCATGCTGTAACCCAGGCCATTACCTATGCCATCGTAGAAACTGGCCATTGGCGGGTTCTTCATAGCGAAGGCTTCAGCGCGGCCCATGACAATACAGTTGGTGATAATCAGTCCCACAAATACCGATAACTGCTTGCTGATGTCGTAGGCCACTGCCTTAAGCACCTGATCCACCACAATCACCAGCGAGGCAATAATGGTCATCTGCACAATAATGCGAATACTGCTGGGGATATGGTTGCGAATAATAGAAACAAACAAATTGGCAAAGGCGGCTACTGTGGTCAGTGCCAGGCACATTACAAAGGCCACTTTCATGCTTGAGGTTACCGCCAGCGCTGAACAGATTCCCAGAATCTGCAGTGCCACCGGGTTATTGGCGACAATAGGTTCCAATAAGGTGTCTTTAACGTTGGACATTATTTAGGCCTCCCCAGATTTTAAAGAATTGATCAGCGGTCTAAAGCCCTGATCACCCAGCCAGTAGCGCACCAAATTATCCACGCCTCTGGTGGTCAATGTGGCACCGGCCAGGCCATCGATCTGAGACTCAGAACCAGCGCGGCTCATATCAGCTTTGCCTTTCAATACGGTAATGGTCAGCTCACCCTGGTTGTAGGCCTGCTTGCCCACCCAGCTGGCTTTCCATCTCGGGTTATCCACTTCGCCACCCAGACCCGGGGTCTCGGTATGCTCGTAGAAACCAATGCCGGCAACAGTCTCAAGGTCAGATTCGAGGGCCAAAAATCCGTACAGAGTCGACCACAGGCCATAGCCTTTGATCGGTAGGATAATTTTCTCAATGCCCTGCTCGCCTTCAACCATATACACCGTGGCATAATTGGCGCGGCGCTTGATCTTGGCCGGATCCTGCTTGGGATCCAGAGCTATCGACAGGGCCGGGTCTTTAGACGCCTTGCGCTGATCATAGGTTGCCGCATCAACCGCTTCGGTAAACTCACCGGTCTGAAGATCCACCACACGGGTGCTGATCTGCGCAAACTGAGTCTCAATAGACACGCCCTCTTGGAGTAAACCTGCAGAGGCGAGAATATTGGTTTTCAGGTCCAGCAGCTTGTTCACTTCCTGAGTGGGTCGCAAGATAACCGCGGCACTGGAAACCACCACAGCGCAGATTACACAGAGGGCGAGTGCTACGCCAAATGTTTTAGAAATACTGTCATTACCCACGAGCCAGTCTCCTTTTAATGTTGCCCTGAACAACCCAGTGGTCGAACAGCGGCGCAAATAGATTGGCAAACAGAATCGCCAGCATCATGCCCTCTGGGAATGCGGGGTTAACCACACGAATCAGAATCACCATCACACCGATTAAAATGCCGTACCAGAACTTACCTGTATTGGTCATTGCCGCAGACACCGGGTCCGTAGCCATAAAGATGGCACCAAAGGCAAAACCACCAATCACCCAGTGCCAGTAGAATGGCATGGCAAACATGGGGTTGGTTGAATCAATGTTATTAAATAGTAGGGACAGAGCCGCAGACCCGATCAGCACACCAGAGATAATTCGCCAGGAGGCAATACGCATCACCAGCAGCAACACCGCACCCATCAGAATCGCCAGTGTAGAAGTCTCACCTATAGAGCCCTGAATAGTCCCGATAAAGGCCTGCATCCAGGTAACGCCCTGCTGCAGAGCAACCATACCATCGGCGGCAGCCACAGAAAGCATGGTAGCACCAGTGTAGCCGTCCACTGCAGACCAAACTGCGTCGCCAGACATATAGGCCGGGTAAGCAAAGTACAGGAATGCACGACCGGTAAGCGCGGGGTTAAGGAAGTTTTTGCCAGTACCGCCAAACACCTCTTTACCAATCACAATACCAAAGCTGATACCCACAGCCACCATCCACAGTGGCAAATCCGGAGGACAGCACAGAGCAAACAGAATCGAGGTTACAAAAAAGCCTTCGTTGACTTCATGGCCGCGCACCGAGGCAAACAGCACTTCCCAGAAGCCGCCGACTATAAAGGTAGTCATATAAATCGGCAGAAAGTAAGCCGCGCCGTGGATCATATTGTCCCACAGGCTAGTGGCATCGTAGCCAGCCAGTAAGCCAATAAAGACGCCCCGCAGGCCCTCCTGGGACACCATGCCCATATCGGCCATAATAGTATTGGCCTGGAAACCTATATTCCACATACCAAAGAACATAGTCGGGAAAGTTGCCAGCCATACAGTGATCATCACACGTTTAAGATCAATACCATCGCGAACATGGGAGCTGTTCTTGGTAATGTCCGACGGTTTGTAAAGAGCAGTGTCTACAGCTTCAAAAAGTGCATACCACTTTTCCCATTTGCCGCCCTTGTGGAAGTTTGGCTCTAATTTATCGAGAAGATTACGCATCATGGGCTTAACCCTCCTTTTCAATTCTAGTTAGGTTGTCACGCAGAATGCCGCCGTACTCATGCTTGCCGACACAGACATAGGTGTAGAGGCCGACATCTTCTTCGTCCAATTCCAGGCAGCCCAGCTTCTGAGCCATATCCGTATCGCCGACAATCAGCGAGCGCAGCAGCTGCACAGGCAGAAGATCCAGCGCAGTCACGTCTTCATAGCCACCCACAGGAACCATGGCCCGTTCGCTGCCATTGGTGCTGGAGGTCATATTGAATAATTTTTTGCTCAACGAAGAGGCAAAGATAGGCAGTGCAGAATGTTTGTTTACACCGGCGCGCAGATAGTGCAGAAACTCACGCTCGCGGCCTTCGCGAATCACAGAGACCTGATTGTGGTAGCGGCCCAAAAAGGCAAAGGCTCCGGCAGCCTTGCGGCCAGCCAGCACAGAACCGGAGATAACACGGTTTTCATCATTGGCCAGTTCACCAATCACTAACTGGTTGAGGTTGGCACCGAGCTGAGTACTAAGCAGCCTTGGCTGAGTAACCTGGGGGCCGCCAAGGGCAACAACGCGAGCGGTATCCAGCTTGCCAGTGGTAAACAGAGCGCCAGTGGCAATCACATCCTGATAACCAATCGACCAGACTGTTTTGTCTGCACTGACCGGATCAACAAAATGGATATGGGTGCCGGGCAAGCCAGCTGGGTGAGGACCGCTGAAACTGATATCGCGAACGCCGTCAATCTCTTCCCCGGACACTGCTGAATCTGGTGCGACACAGACATTGACCGGGCCATCAGTCAAACGGGCCAATACTTTAAGACCATTGGCAAAGTCTTCGCTGCGCTGGGCAATAATCACCTCTGGGTCAGCGGCCAGTGGATTAGTATCCATGGCAGTCACAAAAATCGAGGCTGGGGTGGAGTCAATCGCCGGAACCTTTGAATAAGGTCTGGTACGCAGGGCAACCCATTGTCCGGAGTTAACCAGATTATCAACCACTGCAGCGCGGTCTAATGTCTCCAGCTGTGTAGCCTTGTAGGACTGGAACTTCTCAGCCTTGGCGCCACTGACATCAATAATCAGAGACTGAAATACGCGCCGCTCTCCGCGGTTAACAGCAACTACCTTGCCTGGAGCTGGTGCGGTAAAAACAACACCGGGATTTTTCTTGTCAGAAAATAGTACCTGACCCCTGGTAACGCGATCACCTTCGCGCACCTCCATGGTTGGTTTCATACCTGGATAGTCTGAACCCAGTACCGCAACCTGGCTTATCTTGGGGCCATCGTGAATAACCTGCTCCGGCGCACCGGCAATAGGCAGATCTAATCCGCGACGAACTTTGATCATAGGAAATACCACTAGTTTAATTTAAATTCTGGCTGCAAAACCAAACATTGGCGGCCGTTCAAATAGCCGCGTCTCAACCTTAGAACCAAGCTTGAGAAAGTTGCAAATTTCGTTGTAGTCACGCCCATTAAGTGACCTCTGATATCGGGGTCAAAACTGGCCGGATAGGATTGCGCGGGATTATAAATGTCTATCCGCTGCGAATCCAGCGCTGGAGCACTTTAAACGTCAATCTATGGCTTTTTTTTGAGTTGCAGCAGCAATGACCGTGCAATACTGCCCGGGAAGAGAGAATTACCAGCTATTGCGACATTCACGCAGGGCCAGAAAAACATCTTTGTCACTGGGATTTGAAGGCAGCTGAGGCAGGTTTTCAATAATCTCGGCACTGTCAGTGCGAAAAAATGTATTGATCTGCCGCTCCTGGGCCAGATTGGTGATCAGAGCCTGATTGGGATCCTGATTCTCTACCTCAGCCAGCAGAGCCTGGGCCGCCCTATTGCCAGGCTCCCGATCCAGGGTAAAGCGCAGATTGTTAACAATATAATCATGGCCCGGATACAGCAGAGTCTCGTCAGCCAGTGCCGCCATTTGCTTAAACACAGTATTAGCGAGCGTCTCGGGATCACCCCCGGCATGACAGTGCCCCACCCCCGCATTGAACAAGGTGTCGCCACTGAATAGTGCCGGACTCCCGGCTGTGGATAGCAGGCAGACATGGGACATGGTGTGCCCCGGAGTATCCAGCACCTCAAGCTCCACAGAGCTGCCTACCTTTATCACCGAGCCAGCCTGCAGACCGGTATCCATGCCTGCAATCTTGTCTCTGGCATTGGCATGGGCCAACACCACAGCCCCTGTAGCTGCAACCAGTGCCTGATTGCCATCAATATGATCAAAGTGCTCATGGGTATTAACAATCTGGCGGATATTCCAGCCCAGCGCCTGGGCACGCTGTAGCACCAGCTGGTGATCATAGGGATCTATAGCCAGAGCCTCTAGGGTCTGCGGACAGGCAATCAGATAATGAAAATTGCGCAGGGGATTATCTGTCCAGATTTGCTCTACCAACATAGCTCTAGCCTTGTAATGGTTTTAACCTTCCAGGGGATAGCTGGGCCAGACCACGCCGGCAAATTTTTCCAGACAGCGCACCACCTGACAGCTGTAACCAAACTCATTGTCGTACCAGCAGTACAGCACACAGCTATTGCCATCTACAATGGTCGCCTGGGAATCAAGCACACAGGCCTGACGGGAGCCAACAAAGTCAGTGGACACCGCCTCTGTAGAAACCGTATAGCCAATCTGCTGCTGCAAACTGGAGTGCAGTGCCTTCTGGCGCAAAAACTCATTGAGTTCCTCAACACTGGTATCTCGGCCCAGCTGCAGATTAAGAATGGCCATGGACACATTGGGTGTGGGCACACGAATGGCATTGCCGGTGAGCTTGCCCTTGAGCTCTGGAATCGCCTTGGCCACCGCCTTGGCAGCCCCAGTAGAGGTGAGCACCATATTCAGTGGCGCACTGCGCCCGCGGCGGTCGCCTTTGTGATAGTTATCGATCAGATTCTGGTCATTGGTAAATGCATGCACAGTCTCCACATGACCATTGTTAATGCCGTATTCATCGAGCAGACATTTCAGCACCGGCACAATGGCATTGGTGGTACAGGAAGCCGCCGAAATAATTTTCCGCTCCGGGGTGATTTCATGGTGATTAATACCGTACACAATATTGGGAATATCATCCCCGGCGGGAGCCGTTAGCAACACCTTGGACGCCCCAGGGCGCAGATGGCCACCGAGACCGGCATTGTCTTTCCACACACCGGTGTTATCCACAATCAGCGCATTGTTGATACCATATTCAGTGTAATCAATCTCTTCCGGACTATTGGCGTAAATCACCTTGATCGGATTGCCGTTGACCACCAAGGTATTGCTTTCGTTTAGCACCCGAATGGTACCTTTAAAAGAGCCATGCACAGAGTCCCGTCGCAATAGTGCCGCGCGCTTCTCCAGATCATTGTCCAGCTTGCCCTTGCGAATCACTATAGCCCGCAGCCGCAGCACATCGCCGCCGCCAGCTTTATCAATCAAAATTCTTGCCACCAAGCGGCCAATACGGCCAAAGCCATAGAGCACTACATCCTGGGGCTGAGGCAACGGCTTGATATCGGAGCCAATAATATTGGCCAGCTCATCATGGACAAATTCCTCTATCGAGCGGCCATTGCCACCCTGCTGAAACTTAACCACCATCTTACCCAGATCCAAATGGGCCGGACCCAGCTGAAGACTTGCAATAGCATCCAGCATTGGCGCAGTTTCAAATTCAGAGAGTTCATTCATTTCCACCTGACGCACAAAGCGGTGAGCTTTCATCAGGTCGGTGACCGACTTGTTGACCATATTGTTGCCGTACATATAGGTACTGACATTATGCTCTCGATACAGCTTGCCGATCACAGGGATCATGCCCTCGGCTAGTGCCTCTCGCTGTTTCCAATCCTTGAAAAAATCATCGGGTAATGGCCGTTTTTGTTCAGTCATACGACAGTTCCTTTTTAGTGCGGTGATGAGAAAAATCATTATCCGGCAGCCGAGCTATTCAGACAATGATTACGTACATAATCACTATGATAGACAATATTCCTACAATCAATACCCCGAGATAAGTAGAATAGGCCGCCTGTAAACAGATTACTGCCACCTCAATTTCACCAGCCAATGACTAAAAACCTATTATTTATGAGTATTATTCAGCAGCAGCCCGCATCCAAGCCCGGCGACAAACAACATTGGGGTGAATTGCGTGCCGCAGGCCGTGCACTGGCGGTGGCAGAGGCCGCATTAGACTACAGCGGTTTAACCATGTTGGTGACCGAAACCGCGCGCCAGGCAGCGGAGCAAACCAGAGCCCTGCAATTTTTTACCGCCGAGCAACAGCTGCCGATCTATAGCTTCCCGGACTGGGAAACATTGCCCTACGATATATTCTCACCCCACCAGGATATTATTTCCCAACGCCTGCAGACATTGGCCAACCTGCCCAGTGCCCGCCAGGGGATTATTGTGGTGCCTCTGTCAACATTGATGCACCGCATCGCCCCCACCGACTTTGTCGCCTCTCACAGCTTTAGCTACACAATTGGTGAAGAGCTGGATCGCACCCAACTGCAAGATCAGCTCGGTCGCGCAGGCTACCGCCGGGTGGACACGGTATTTGAGCACGGCGAATTTGCCTTTCGCGGATCTATTATCGATATCTACCCCATGGGCGAGAAAAACCCATTCCGCATTGACCTGCTTGACGACGAGATCGAATCACTGCGCCGGTTTGACCCTGAGAGCCAGCGCACCACAGAAACCGTGAACCAGCTACTGCTGCTGCCCGCCAGAGAATTCCCCACTGACAGTGAAGCCACCAACCGCTTCCTCAATAACTGGCACGACCATTTTGACCATGACCCAGGCCAGTGTTCCATCTACAACGATATAAAAGATGGCATAGCCCCTCAGGGCATTGAATATTATCTGCCGCTATTCTTTGAGCAGACAGCAACCTTGTTTGACTATCTGCCCAATGATGTCCAGCTGTTTACCCATGCCGGTATTGAAGAGGCAGCCGCAACCTTCTGGCAGGATATCAACAGCCGTCACGAGGAATATGGTGTCGACCCAGAGCGCCCTATTCTGCCCCCGGGGGAAATATTTGTCCCCACAGAAATATTGTTCCAGCACATCAAGCAGCTAGCCAGAACCATTATCAGCTATCAGCAGGTTGAGGAGCGAGCAGGACAGAGCAACCTGCAACTCCATGCAGTGCCAGAGGTGGCGGTCAACGCCAAGCTAACTAACCCCCTAAATAATCTGCAAGTCTTTATCGAAGGCATTGGAGCAGACGTCAAAATACTGTTTTGCGCAGAATCCGCAGGCCGCAGGGAAGTACTTACCGAGTTGTTAAAAGGTATAGATATCAAACCCACAGAGGTGGATCACTGGCAGCAGTTTGTCACCGGCGACCATTCCTACTGCATTACCACTTATCCAATAGATCAAGGCGTCTACTGCCCGGCTCAACAAATCTGTCTGATTACCGAAGGCGAACTTTTTGGCCAGCAGGTGATGCAACGGCGGCGCAGATCCAAAGCCTCCGAGTCACCGGACTATGTATTCAAAAACCTCGCCGAACTCAAAGTCGGCTCACCGGTGGTGCATATAGAACATGGAGTCGGTCGCTATCAGGGGCTGATCACGTTGGAGGTGGATCGCGCGATCCAGGAGTTCCTGATGCTCAGCTATGCAGATGATGCCAAGCTCTATGTTCCAGTGTCCTCATTGCACCTGATCAGTCGCTTTGGCGGTGGTGATCAGGTGGCGGCTCCACTCAATCGCCTGGGTACCGATAAATGGGACAAGGCCAAAGAAAAAGCCGCCAAGCAGGTTCGCGACACCGCAGTAGAACTCCTGGACATTTATTCCAGACGCGCCGCTCGCAAGGGCTTTGCCTGCGACAGCAATGAAGAGGACTACCAAAAGTTCAGCAGTGACTTCGCCTTTGAAACCACCGCCGACCAGCAGGAGGCCATTGAGGCCGTGCGCCGGGATCTGCTCAGTGCCCAGCCTATGGATAGACTTGTCTGCGGCGATGTCGGCTTTGGCAAAACCGAAGTGGCCATGCGCGCCGCCTTCACCGCCGTCTCCAGCGGCAAACAGGTGGTGGTACTAGTGCCCACCACATTGCTCGCCCACCAACATCTGCAAAACTTCCGCGATCGCTTTGCCAACTGGCCAGTGCGGGTGGAAGAACTGTCCAGATTTAAAACCAATAAAGAGCAGGAGCAGGTTATTGCCGCCACCGAGACAGGCAATGTGGATATCCTTATCAGCACACATAAACTGCTCCATGCGCAAATAGATTTCAGCAAGCTGGGGCTGATGGTAATTGATGAAGAGCATCGCTTTGGAGTGCGCCAGAAAGAGAAAATAAAATCCCTGCGCAGCTCGGTGGATATTCTTACCATGACCGCTACCCCAATACCGCGGACATTAAATATGTCCATGCACAGCATCCGCGACCTGTCCATTATCGCCACCCCGCCCGCCAAGCGGTTGTCGGTAAAAACCTTTGTCCGCAAGCAGGAATCCCGGGTTACCAGAGAGGCCATACTGCGGGAGATACTCCGGGGTGGTCAGGTGTACTTTCTGCACAATGATGTCAAAAGCATTCAGCGGGCCGCTGACGAACTGGCCGACCTGGTACCAGAAGCAAGGATACAGATCGCCCATGGTCAGATGCGTGAGCGCCAGCTTGAACAGGTGATGTCAGATTTCTACCACCAGCGCTTTAATGTTCTGGTGTGCACCACCATTATTGAAACCGGTATTGATGTACCCAGTGCCAACACTATTTTGATCGAGCGGGCAGACAAATTTGGACTGGCCCAGCTGCACCAGCTGCGGGGCCGGGTTGGGCGTTCCCACCATCAGGCCTACGCCTATCTGATGACACCTCAAGATAAAAAGCTCACCGCCGACGCGACCAAACGTCTTGAAGCCATATCAGCCGCCGACCATCTGGGATCCGGGTTTACCCTGGCCACCAATGATCTGGAAATTCGCGGCGCAGGTGAACTCCTGGGAGAAGAGCAAAGCGGCCATATTCAAGCGATTGGTTTTACCCTCTATCTCGAAATGCTCGATCGCGCGGTCAATGCCATCCGCAATGGTGCCAAGCCAGATTTAGATGCCGCACTGCACCAGGGCATTGAAGTGAATATGCATCTGCCAGCCCTGATTCCCGATGGATATCTGCCCGATGTCAATATGCGCCTGACATTGTACAAGCGCCTGTCCAACTGCCAGACCAAAGAACATCTCCACGAGCTGCAGGTCGAAATGATCGACCGCTTTGGCCTGCTGCCCGATGAAGTAAGGGCCCTTTTCCAACTGGCAGAACTGCGCCAGCTTGGCGAACAGCTGGGACTGAAAAAAATCGAAGCCGGGCCCAATGGTGGTCGTCTACAATTTACTGAAAACACCGCAGTGGAGCCCATGACCATTGTCAGCATGGTGCAAAATAATCCCGCCATATTCCGCTTGCAAAACAATGACCAACTGAGTTTCACTATGCCTATGGACAGCGCGGAACAACGGTTTTCAGAAGTTAATAAAATACTGCAGCAATTGCTGACTGCAGTGTAGACGGACACAGATGCTAATGAATAGCTTACACAGAGGCGTTAATTCTGCCGCAACATTGCTGCTTGGCGCACTGCTCGCATTCAGCACAGCCGCACAGGAGATCAGCTCCGAAGAAGAAATCACGCCGCCAGAGAACTGGTATCAAGTAGAAGTTATTCTATTTACCCAGCAGGGCAATCTGGGTGGAGAGACCCCTCCTCAGGAGTACAGCATAGAGTTTCCCGACAACTGGTTAGAACTGGTCGACCCCAATATGCCAGTTGAGGAAAATGGCCTGCCCCTGGCTGAAGGTGGGCTTATAGCACATCAGGAAACTGAGTTACTTGAGCAGCGCATTATTCCCCTAGTAACAGTTCAGGACCCAGTGATCAGCCTTGTAACTGAGGCCGGCGACAGTCACAGATCAATCCTCGATGAACAGCTAATTGATCCAGCCATCAATCAGGTAACCGACCAGATAACCGATCAATATGTACCTGAATATGAAGCGCCATTCCGCTTGCTTGCCCCTGAATTCCGCGACCTGAATGAGAGCGCTACAGCAATGGCAAGGCGACAGTACAATGTGGTCTTCCATGAAGCCTGGCGCTTTCAGGCCCAGACTGAAGAGACCGACCCCTGGATACTGATCAAAGCCGGTCAGAGCCTCGAGGGACGCTACCAGATCGAAGGCACATTGCGCTTCTACAAATCACGCTTTCTGCACTTTGAACCCAATCTATGGCTACTGGAATTTGCCAATGATGACAGCAGGCTAATTGAACTGCCGGAATTTCCGATAAAACCGGATCCAGTAGAAACTGAAATCGAATTAAGTGAATCTGTGACCAGCGCCACAATGGATGATCTTGGACTGCCAACAACACAGGACTCTGAGTTCCTTGTAACAAACAGCCCTGAGCGTAGCGCAATAAACAGCCCTGAGCTTGTGGTAATCGACAGCCCTGAGCGTCCCGCGACAAAAAACCCCGAATACCCATTGATAGAAGATAAACTAACGCCACTACTCGCCACAGAGCAGGCCCAACCTAAACAATATCCCGTCTCTGCGGTCTGGGTATTTAATCGCTCAAAGCGTATTGATGAAGATGAAATTTACTATCTGGATCATCCGCAGATGGGTGCCATAGTGACTATCAAAGCCTATGAGCCAGAACTGTTAAATCCGCCTATAGTTGAATCAGCAGAGCCGGAGCTCAAAGAGCCATTACTGGAGGACTAACTGCCCTCCACAGAACTCTCGGCACTAGGACTTAGGGCTATGATCAACAAAAATCAGTGCCTCGGTATCAAAACCCAGAGCTGCTGACCGGCTGATAAAACTTTCCATCACCTTATCCGACACCTGTGGCGTGCGAGATAGCAGCCACAGATAGTCTGTGCTGTTGCCCGCCACAAAAGCATATTGATAATTGCTCTGGTCCAGATCAAAAACAATATAGGAGCCAAAGAACGGACCAAAGAACGACACCTTCAAATAGCCGGTATCCTCAGCCTCAACAAAATAGGCCCGGCCCTCAGCCTGATCAGTTACGCCAGTGGCCACAGAGCGGCCCGAATTAAGTACCTTCAGGCCACCGTCTTCACGCAACGAATATTCTGCAGACACAGCCTCAAGTCCGCGCTCAAAGGAATGATCAAGGCGGGCAACCTCGTACCAGACGCCGAGATAGCGATTGACATCAAAATTCTTAACCGGAGTAACTCCATCCGGGGCACCGAGACAGGCACCGAGACTCAGACAGACAAAGGCAATAACAGGCAGACGCATTGGACTCTCATTTAATAATGGTTATCTCAGAAGTATACGACTATAGCGCAGAGGGGAATAGCAACTTGTTAGGGCCGCCAGTCACCGGAGAAAAGATAGCGACAGTCGCCGCACAGTGCTGGCTCCTCCTCAAACTCCCGGCACCATAGACTACCCAGAATCCAGATAACTATGGCAGCATAAAAACAGTGGATATTAATCACCGGAATCAGCCAGTTAACCGTCATAATCAGGGGTAAAACAGACAGCACCACAATCAGCAGCAATAACAGATTAGCCATCAATGTTCGCTGGGGCGCTTTGCTCAGATAGATAAAAGCGGAATTCACCAGACTGGGGTAATTGCTGCTCAGCAAAGACCTCTGTCTGGTGCAGCAGATAAAAACAGCTAGCAGCAACAGCCCCATACCCACCAGCAACCAGGGCAGCGGCACAGCTTCAAGGCCAACAATATTGATATTGCCATAGACCCGCAGAGGGGCGACGAAAGGATAGGACAGCATATTGTCATCGACCAGCCAGTAGCCATTGAAATAACCAATCGCCAGCATTCTGACCAGATTATTATAAACGCCGATCACGCCAATAATTCCGATCAGCAACAGATAGAGCAACAGCACAGCACCATTGACCTCATCCAGCATCCACCAGCCCACCAGAGCAGTGACCAACAACATTGGGCCTCCTATGCAAAACAACACATCGACCGCCTGAAAAATATGCCGATAGACTTGCTTGATCACAGCGCCTATATTGACCAGAAATCTGTGCAGCGATTGCAATCGCAAATGGCTGCGGCGAAGCAGGGCCATGGATGCTTTGAACCAATAGAATGTCTGATAACCGCACAGAGCCAAACCAACCATAGCGGCCCACACCTGCTGGTGCTTATTCATGGACAAACTCCAGCCGCTGCCTGTATATCCAGCCACTGACAGAATCACCAGACCCCAGCCAGCAAACATTAATAAAAGCAGCATTGCGGTGCCAAGAGCGCCGAGCGCCTTGGCTAACATGGGAATATTGTTAACAGAATAGAAAAGCACGAACCAATAAACGTCGAGCACATAGCCTGATTTCCTTATCAACAAATCACATACCGGCAGGCATATGATTCAACACCCCCGTTAACATCCATGTAACTAAAGGGGAACTCAGTAGCGATCATTTAATAATAGCGGCACAACCATTATCAAAAGAAATGTAGCTGCTAAATTTGGATAATTCCAACTTAATGTTATTAATTATTTCTCAGGCTAGGTATTAGCGCCCTGAGAATCCGCCAGTACCTCCAGCTCAGCAATATGCAAAGTGGACGTTGGGAAGGCTATCTCCGCTTGATTGGCCTCAACAATCTGCGCCACCTGCAGCAACACATCCTGTTTAATATTGTGAAATTTAATCCACTCAGTGGTCTTGGTAAAGGTGTAGACAAAAAAGTCCGCCGAGCTTGGCGAGAACTTATTAAAGTTCACAATCATGGTTTGGCTGGTATCAATTTCAGGGTGCTCACAGAGCATTGCTGTAACCTGCTCCACAATCGCCGCCATGGCGCCTATATCCTCATAGCGGATACCCACTGTTTCATAGATACGACGATTGCTCATACGCGACGGATTCTCCACCGAAATACTGGCAAACACAGAGTTGGGAATATACAGAGGTCGCTTGTCAAAGGTTTTGATTCTGGTCAGGCGCCAGCCAATATCTTCCACTGTGCCCTCAATTTCTTTATCCGGCGAACGCACCCAGTCGCCCACAGAAAATGGGCGATCGAGATAAATCATCAGCCCGCCAAAAAAGTTAGCGAGCAAATCTTTGGCCGCAAAACCCACCGCAATACCGCCAATACCGCCAAAGGCGAGCAGGCCCGAAATGCTGTAACCAAACAGCTGCATAGCCACCAGCACAGCAGTAATAATGACCGCCGCTCGCAGTAGTTTGCCCACAGCGCGAACCGTCGTCGGGTCCATAGGCTTGGCCATATAGTCCGGATGAATCAGATTGCGCTCAGCACGCTTAATAAAATTGGTGATAAAAATAGCACCGAGAAAAATCAGCGCCAAACGATTAACAGGATCAATCAATGCTTGCAGTGGCGAGTTCATCTTCTGGGCAGCGATGCTGACGGCAAAGTTGACACCCAGAATCCAGATAAGCCAGATCACCGGCCTGCGACAGGCCTCGATTAAAGCATCATCCCAAACGGTTAAAGATTTGGCCGCCTGATTTTCCAGACGGTCAATAATGCGGTTGGCTACAAAACCCAGACTCAGGGCCACCAGCACAATAATAAATAACTCAAACACCCAGAGATATTGCTCACCGGTTAAATTAACCAGCCATGCTTCAAATTTTTCCATTGCCCTGCCCTGTACCCATCAATAGTTGTAATTTGGCAATAGTCTCAAGTCGTCTGTTGTCCACTGCCAATATTTCCCAGCTCACTGACTTCCTGGCGCGCATTGCCGCTAGTCTGTCACTGCCGGATATATTATTGCTCTGCATAAAGTCTACCACTTCCACAGCTCCCTCAGGGCAGTTGCATACTAAAATCATATCGCAGCCTGCAGCCAGAGCCAGCTCGGCTTTTTCACAATAACCACCGGCAATATCTGCACCTTTCATACTCAGGTCATCACTAAAAATAACCCCACCAAAACCCAGCTGCTGGCGCAGGACCTGCTGCAGCCAGAACGCAGAGAAGCCCACAGAGTCTGGATCCACACAAGGGAAGGTAATATGTGCAGGCATCACCCCATCCAACTCAGCGGCCAGTGCCGCAAATGGTTTAAGGTCATGCTCCTGCAATTCCTGCCAACTGCGATTATCCACCGGCGCCTCAAGATGGCTGTCGGCGACCACACCACCATGACCGGGAAAATGCTTGCCAGTCACCGCCATACCCGCCTCGTGCATGCCGACAATAAAGGCGCGAGCCAAATCCACCACCAGCTCAGGCTGATCAGAAAAAGCGCGATCGCCAATGATACTGCTGGTCTCCCGATCCACATCCAGCACCGGAGCAAAACTAATATCAAAACCACAGGCCAGCACTTCAGAGGCCAACAGCCAGCCAACGTCCTCGGCCAGCGCCAGACCGGCAACCGGGTCTCGCAGCAGCTGGTCACCCAATAGCTGCATTGCAGGCAGTCGCGTAAAGCCCTGCTGCAACCGCTGCACGCGCCCACCCTCCTGATCCACCGCCAGCAAAAGATCAGAGTTCGCCGCTCTGACTTGGGCCAGCAGATCGGCAACCTGCTCAGGGGATTCGATATTGCGTGCAAAAAGAATCACACCACCGACCTGGGGGTTTTGCAACAGCACAGACTCTTGCTGAGACAATTCGGTACCAGCGAGATCAAGCATTAGGCGGCCATATGACATTTAATTGTTTCCTGTTTAGACGGATTTATTCTTTAAGGGATTGAAGCTATTCCATTCCGCTATTTTACCTTTTAAATAATTTTCAGCACAGAAAAAATAACAGTAAGTTTTATAGTTAGTTAGATCATCTATGTAAAAAACAACATGCAGAATAGTCAACAAGTTAAGGTGCAAAACGAAAAATCGCCCCCCGTGCGCGGCTTATTGAATAGTGCTATTTTTGTTCCCCCAACACCTTAGCAGGAGAGCAAATATGGCCACTCATATTCCAACCATAGGGCATTGGTATCAAGATATCGCCGTTCACAGGCTGTTCCAGGTTATTGCCCTAGATGAATACAGCGCTACCATTGATATCCAATATGAAGATGGCGAAATCGATGAACTGGATCTCGATAGCTGGTCACAGATGACAGTCGCCGAGAGCAATCCGCCGGAAGACTGGCAGAGCCTGTTCGTCCTCGACGAAGAACAGCGGCTATTTACCGACGATGTAATTAGCTCAGGCTCCAGCAGCGATCTGCTAACCAGCCTGGAGCCTGACAGCCAGTTTGGCTGGGACGAATTCTGAGCTGCAAGCCTGTGCCGTCCCTTTAACCAACCTGATCAATATGCTGCAGAATAAGGTTTGCAGCCTGCTCCCCTGTGTCTACCAGCTGGAACAGATCAAGCTCCTGCTCAGAGATACAACCCTGATCCAGCATGCGCAGCTTCATCCAGTCCACCAACCCTGACCAGTAATCCACATCCACTAGCACTATGGGAAAAGGCTTGACCTTGCCGGTCTGCACCAGAGTCAGGGCCTCAAACAGTTCGTCCAGAGTGCCGTAACCCCCGGGGAAAATAACAAAGCCCACCGCATGCTTTACAAACAGATATTTGCGCACAAAGAAATAGCGGAAATCGAGAGAAATATTCTGGTAGGGGTTGCTGGTCTGCTCAAAGGGCAGCTCAATATTGAGACCCACTGAACGGGCATCTGTGCCGAAGCAGCCGCGATTGGCCCCTTCCATAATGCCGGGGCCACCGCCGGTAATCACCGGTACGCCCTTTTCACCCAAGAGTCGCCCCATTGTCACCGCCTCTTGGTAGGGCTTGGAATCTGCGTCGTAACGGGCACCTCCAAACACCGTAACCGCAGCACCTAACTTTAATAACCTGTCTGTTCCATCAACTAATTCAGACTGTATACGCAGAACGCGCCATGCTTCTTGTACTTTTGCTTCGAGCATTTTTACTCCTTGTTTTTGTTTAAATATAGTAAAGCTTGCCAAACAGCGCCTACTGTATATAATTACAGTCACGAAACAGAAGGAATAGGTTATGGAACGTCTTACCGCGCGACAGCAACAGATTTTTGATTTGATTAAAGAGAATCTCGAAGAGACAGGCTATCCCCCCACAAGGGCAGAGATTGCTCAGACCCTGGGTTTCCGCTCAGCCAATGCTGCGGAAGACCATCTGCGTGCGCTGGCGCGCAAAGGGGTTATTGAGATGATTCCCGGTGCCTCCAGAGGCATCCGCGTAGTCGAACAGTTTAATGGTATCCCCATTGTTGGCCGCGTAGCCGCAGGCGAACCGATTCTGGCAGAGCAGAATATTGAAGACTACCAGGAGATGCCCTCGGGCAGCTTCCACCCCCATGCGGATTACTTTTTGCGTGTCCAGGGTCAGAGTATGGTCGATGTTGGCATTATGGATGGCGACCTGCTGGCCGTGCATCAGCAGCCCACGGCAGAGAATCAACAGATTGTGGTCGCCCGGGTAGATGGCGAGGTAACAGTTAAACGCCTAAAACGTACCCGCAGCAAACATGAGATTCATCTGCTGCCGGAAAACCGCGATTACTCACCGATTATGGTCGATCTCAGGGCTCAGGATTTTGCCATTGAAGGTTTGGCCGTCGGAGTAGTACGAGTGGCTATGTAGCGTTGCCCTGTTCGTAGCAGCCAGCTCACAGAAGGTGAGCTGGCTTTCACGTGAAATTAATTCTCTATAGTTCCTTTCCCAGGATAATCTTGCAAAACCAACTCAGAATAATCGGCATCAACTGATTTATCAGCATCAGGAAAGGCATCGAGATAGTTAGGTACATCATCTCCGTCAGCGCCCTCATCTGCATCATAGACAGCCCCCGAGAAACTTGGATAACCAATGGCATCTCCCCTCCCGTTAGAGCAAAGCCAACAGGGTTTCCCGATTGATCAAACTCGAAATCACAATTCGCCGCTGGTGAGGAATCGGAGCATAACCGAACCACCTCTATTATTTTTTAAAAACATATAACAAAAATATTCAGGTGGTCAAGACTGCCAAAAATCTTCGAACGATGTTGAAACTATAACAGGTTAGTAGTAGCAAAGCGGTAGGCATCGACTGGAGTGCCGTTGACAACATGTTGTTGGAGAATTGTCTCAATTACTTCTGGCGTACAACCATAATACCAGGTGCCGTCGGGGTAGCTGAGCATAATCGGGCCCTGACGGCAGATACGCAGGCAGTCAACTTTGGATCTGTACACCCCGGAATCCACATCCAGCAAATTTAACTCTCGAATCCGTCGTTTTAAATAATCCCAGGACTCATTGGCCTGCTCCTCCGAGGCACATTTGCCTGCAGTGCAGAGCAACAAATGCTGGCGCGCCGTGCTGACTTTGCGCTGGGCCGCCAGTGCTTTAAGAATATCTGTATTAGCCATAAGAGACGCTGAAATACCGAAAAATAAAAAAACAGAACCAGATAGAGGGTCTAGTGCAATGTCGGGCGGGTTTCATCGCCACTGTCAGCGTCCGGTGCCCTCTCCTCATTGATCTCAAACACAGTTTGAATGCCGGCATCCATCATGCTTTTAGCTACCTCAACATGCTTGCCGTCAAGATAGTTCAGCACCTCAGGAGAAAAGGTAATGCGCACCAGCGGCTCATCCGAGCCAGATCGCTGCAATGCAACTTCACCATCTTCCATCATCACCAGTTCAAATTCTGTTAGTGCCATTATTTTATTCCACAGGTTTTGTTTAATCTTAGCATCAGGGCAGGCGGTAATCGACCACAGAGTTTAAAACTCGACCATCATATCCCGCTGACGAGTGACCAGTTCTTGCATCTGGCTCAGCCAATAGGCAGCCCGCTCAATATTCCAGGCGACCAATCTGGCGCCATCTGCAGCGCTGGCATCCACGGCAATCATGGGCAACCGGTCTGCATCCATCTCAGCTTTGCGAATCACCGGTAGCTGGTACACCTGTGCCTTTGCGCGCAATAGTTCAGCTGCCCAAGATTCGGTATCTGCCGCTAGATATTGCATCTCTGTGGCCTCAGCCGGACATTTGCCATCTGCCGCCAGCAGTTCAACCAGTTTATCAGCGCTGACCGCTAGCCCCGGCTCCGCTAATTTGTAATTGCTGGCCACATCCTGCAGATGCCAATGCCAGGCCTGGGACAGCTGCACCGCCACCGACTGAGCAATTGCCTCAGCCTGGTGACTGTCTCTGTAACCACTCTGGTTCGATGTTGTTACTGTATCAGCCAGTGCCAGCAAATGGCGCGCAAACAGTAGCTTTTGATTGGTTGCTGACAGATAAGCCGAGAGTGCCACAGGACTTAGCTGCTGCCTTTTTCGGCAGCCGCCCAGCGACCATTGCTGTAAAAAGCACTCCAGCCCGACGGCTTGCCATCATTCTCGCTGCGCACATACTGCTCTTTGGTCTTGCGGCTGTAGCGCACCACAGTCGGTAAACCATCCGGATCTTCGGTGGGTGCAGTAAGCAAAAATTGATATTTGCTGTCGATCTGCTCTTTGTAAGGCAGCAGCTCTGTAACCAGAGGCGCCCTTGTCTCGCGATGACGGGGAAACTGACTGGCCGCCAGGAAAATACCAGAGGCACCGTCCCGCAACACATAATGATCTTCCACCTTGAGGCAGCGCAGTTCGGGCATGGCAATTGGATCCACCTTGGGGGGCGCAGCTTCGCCATTGCGCAGCAACTTGCGGGTATTTTTGCAGGGCTCATCTGGAGCTGTCTCGCCGGTACAACCGAAGTACTTGCCAAAGCGACCGGTTTTAAGCTGCATCTCACTGCCGCACTTATCACAATCAATCACTGGCCCTTCATAGCCCTTAATCACATATTGGCCAAACTCAACTTCATGGCCAATACAGTCAGGGTTATTACCGCAGACATGTAGCTTGCGGGTTTCATCCAGCAGGTAGCTATCCATGGAGGTGTTGCACAGCTTGCAGCGATGCTTGTGCAGCAACAGCTTGGATTCCGCTTCATCATCCTCTTCAATATTGACGGCTTCGTCGCCAGCGGTCAGATTGACCGTGTGCTTGCAGCGCTCTTTGGGCGGCAATGCATAGCCGGAACAGCCGAGGAACACGCCGGTGCCCGCGGTTCTGATCATCATCGGACGACCGCATTTGGAGCATTCAATATCAGTCGCCGAAGGACTGTTGGGGCGCATGCCGCCCTCTTCATTCTGGGCACTGCCGACCTTCTGGCTAAAGTCCCCATAGAAACGATTGAGCAACTGCTTCCAGTTGAGCTTGCCCTCGGCGATATCATCCAGCTGTTCTTCCATGGTTGCGGTAAAGCCATAATCCATGAGGTCGGTAAAATTTTCTGACAGCCGGTCGGTGACAATATCACCGATCTTCTCTGCGTAGAGACGCTTGTTCTCAATCCGCACATAGCCGCGATCCTGAATGGTCGAGATAATCGACGCATAGGTAGAGGGGCGACCAATACCGCGCTTTTCCAGATCCTTAACCAGTGCCGCTTCAGAGTAGCGCGCCGTGGGTTTGGTAAAGTGCTGCTGGGGAATCAGCGCCAGCATATTCATCGGATCACCAGCCTGTAGATCAGGCAGCTCATCATCTTCATCTCTGGCGGGCATAACCGCGAGATAACCATCAAAGCGCGTTACGCGACCTTTGCACTGCATCTCGTAATCATCCGCAGCCACAGTAATGGTAGTAGCAGTAAACTCCGCCTGGGCCATCTGGCAGGCCACAAACTGCTGCCAGATCATCTGATACAGCCGGCGAGCATCCACTTCCATATCCCCCAGATCACCGGGAGAAATATCAACATTTGATGGGCGAATCGCTTCGTGAGCATCCTGGGCACCAGACTTGCTGCTGTAGCTAATCGGCTCCTCCGGCAAATATTTTGCCCCAAAGCGCTGCTGGATAAAGTCGCGACAGGCACCCACCGCGTCGGCACTCAAATTGGTTGAGTCGGTACGCATGTAGGTGATGTAGCCAGCCTCATACAGGCGCTGGGCCATCATCATGGTTTTCTTAACCCCAAAGCCGAGGCGCGTGCTGGCACCCTGCTGCAGAGTTGATGTTATAAATGGTGCTGAAGGCTTGGATTTGGTTGGCTTGTCTTCCCGTTTGCTGACCACATAGTCCGCTTCGCGCAATGTGGCCAGAGCAGTATCGGCCTGATCTTTATTGACCGGACGGAAACCCTTGCCCTGATATTTTTTAATATCAAAGCGCAGCTTAAACTCGTCATCAGAATCCTGACCCTGCTGGTTCTCAAGATCTGCCTGCACTGTCCAGTACTCTTCCGGAATAAAGGCTCGAATCTCGCGCTCACGCTCGACAATCAGCTTTACTGCCACCGACTGCACACGACCAGCGGAAAGGCCGCGGCCCACCTTTGCCCACAGCAGCGGCGATACCATAAAGCCAACCACCCGATCGAGAAAGCGGCGTGCCTGCTGGGCATCTACTCGATTGGTGTCCAGTTCGCCTGGATCTTCAAAGGCTTTGCGTATCGCCTTTTTGGTAATTTCATTAAAAACAACCCGCTTATAGCGGCTGTCTTCACCGCCAATCACCTTGGTCAAATGCCAGGCAATGGCCTCTCCCTCTCTATCCATATCCGTTGCCAGATAGACAGTGTCAGCATTTTTGGCCAGTTTCTTAAGTTCGGCAACTACCTTTTCTTTGCCCGGCAGTACTGCATACTCCGCCTGCCAGTCATTTTCAGGATCGATGCCCATACTTTTAACCAGCTGGGTTCTGGTTTTCTTCTGTTTGTGAACGACTTTTTCTTCGGCAGACATTTTGCGCGTGATGGCCGCCTGACGAGCCCGCTCTTTGGGGTCAGTAGTGGTGCGATTGGCACCGGTAGGAAGGTCGCGAACATGGCCGACACTGGATTTGACCACAAAGTCATCACCCAGATAGCGGTTGATCGTTTTGGCTTTCGCCGGTGACTCTACAATAACTAATGATTTACCCATAGGGGCTTCAATTCCTTAATAATACAAATCCAATTCTATTAAATCCCAGTGGCAAACCCATCAATTTGCCCACTTTGACAACTCCAAAGACCGCATATATACGCGTTTGCCTAACCTCTGGTCAACCCTCACAGACAAATTTCTTCGGCTTTTTGTCGCAATCCAGGCAAAAGTTCACTGATTGCCTGCACATCAGAAACCTCTCCCCGCCCAT
>Ga0233444_10000739_pt1 | contig 40289 bp, 28 predicted proteins | sample SI_124_October20_6_FD_182792 | JGI IMG/M metagenome (GOLD analysis project Ga0233444, IMG submission 182792) | Seawater microbial communities from Saanich Inlet, British Columbia, Canada - SI_124_October2016_10_MG | ecosystem: Environmental > Aquatic > Marine > Inlet | place: Canada: British... | reverse complement strand
AAACTGTTATATGCTTTGGGAAAATCTAGGACAGCCGATAGTGATTACCCATGCGAGTAATGGTGACATCAATGCGTTCTATAACACCTGTAGCCACCGAGGAGCTCCGGTGGTCACTGAAAAGCGCGGCAAATCCATACGTTTAACATGTCCTTATCATGGCTGGAGTTATGATCATCATGGCCAACTTAAAGGTATTCGCGATCCTGAGGATTTTAAAGACTTTGATATGTCTTGTAGGAGCTTGGTAACAGTCCGGTGCGAAAGGTTTGGCAATTTAATCTTTGTAAATTTTGATCAAGATGCACCTAGTCTCCTAGATTGGCTCGGGCCTATCGCATTAGAGTGGGAAGAGTTTCAGTTGGATACCTGTCGTTTGGCCTCGCGAGCTATATTCGATTTGGACTGCAATTGGAAAATCGCCATGGAGGCCAATACCGAGGTATATCATGTCAAATCGATTCATGCCAAGACTGTAGCCCCCATTCTCGATGACCGGCGTAATGTAAATACACTCTATAACAATGGTCATGGACGTATGATTGCGCCCGTGCCAAAGGGAAAATCAAGTTTGCAGGCCTTAAAAGTGTCTAAAAATCTCGCTGAAATAGATACCGCAGGTGAGATCGCCCGAACCTGCACTCAATCCTATGGGATTTTTCCGAATTTAGTCAGCCCGATGAGCCACTTGGCTGTTGCCCCACTTGTCTTTTGGCCTAATGGCATCAATAAATGCCGCTTAGAGACCTGGACACTAGCGCCACAGTGGGAGGAGGGCATGATGCCAAATCTGTGGACTGTAAATGATGGTACAGAGCTCTGCACGGTGCTACTAGAAGACACGCAGTTTGGAGAGAAAATTCAAGTGTCGATGGAGTCGAGTGGATTCAAAGGGGTGCCCCTAAGCTATCAAGAGGCAAGGATATACCACTGGAATCAGGCCGCAGATAACATGATTGGAGCGCAAAATATTCCTGAAGAACTTCGTGTTAAACAGGTAATTGGAAAGGAATGGATTTATCCAAATGATCCGCGTGTCGCCCAAATGGGTTAGACCGTCCGTAAAAAAAAGAGCAGATTGATAGTATCCTAGTGAAGCACAGTCAGAACCGCGCTCGCAATTTACAATAGGGCAATAATAAGCATTGTTTATTGGGCCATAATTGGGACAAAGGCTATGCAATTATCTACGATAAGGCTTCTTAAAGTCATTGCGTCTTCAGGTGCCAGTGGATTAGAGCGTGCGAAACCTCCATTTGGTTTCCTCATTTGATTTCAAAATAATTATCAAAATCAGTATTAATCACTAATTTGTGAATTTCTTTACTTTTATCAAAATGTATTTCAAGAGCATAGCAAATGTCATCAAGGATTCGAGTTTAAGATTCCTGCGCGAATGTCAACAGAATCAGAGCCGGACAAAAGACCTTTGCATAAACTGACCAAATTTTCCAAAACAGTCCCTGTTCCGCATCTGGGCAACCACTTTTGAGCTCCGTAAGAATACTGTGGCGATGGAAAACCCGGCCACAAAAAATACAGCAGGGCACTACCTCTCTAACCTATTTATCTTGAACAGATTAAAATGTGTAGTCGCTCCTTTTTTGAAGTGACAAAAGCCTGTGTTTAAACAGAGTAACGCTCAATTAATCAACAGCTTAAAATATAAATACGGATCCGCCGGCTCCATAAATATCACTAAAAAATCTGTATATTTCTACCTCGTTTAGCGGGTATCTTTTGATGCTCGGGCAACTGACAGATACGATCCATATGGGTCGTAGTACCATCGGCATATTCCCATACCAGCTGCTCGCCTTCCATATATCTTCTCACCGCTACCGGGCCCCAGCCAAAAACATTGAAATGTAATACTCGGTTATTCCAGGTCATACTGGCAGAGGTTCGACCGCAGTACTCTTTATCCCTAAAGGTAAACAGCACAGAGCCCTCGGTATCGTTAGAATTTATACCGACAATATCGGCGCTGAGATTGGGGCCGCTGTCATGAATAACTCCCGATGAGGTAATCACTACACGTGAACCACATTGTTCCACCCGCTCCACATGCCCGGTATGCCCGCCTGCAACGCCAACCCATAAGCCACGAATATCATCGGCTTCTTCCGTAAGAGGTTCGGTACACTGTGCCAAAATAGGTAATGGAAAATGATCATAGCCACAACCTGGCGTATTACCCTTGGGGATTTCGTCAGCCATCATTCCGCTACTGTCGAGTATTGGTAATTCACAATAATTAATGGTGCTTCCATCACCCGCCAATGTCGTCGGGTCTGTCATCAATGGTGGGCGCTGTGAAAAATACATCTGCCAAAATGCAACCAGAAATAGCACAACCATGCTGGTAAAAATTCTCAGTAACCATTTTTTCATAAACTTACCTTTCAAAAGGGGAACACTTTAAATGCCATAAAATATTATGGTTTTATTAATCACTAGGTGTGATTAAAAATAGGATGCCGTTTCTTCATAAAAGCTGCCATTAGGTCGCGATCTGTGTCTTCAGGCAGTTGTTGAAGGTTCATGCCGACTGAAGAATAATTTTGCTCTCTGCAATGAGTAATACAGCACTAATACTGTCGTTGCTGGAGATGTCTTTGACCACCAGTTCTGGACGATCGATAAAAGCTCATGTCCTACGATGATACGGGATGTCGTTTTGTCGATCTATCAGAAGGGGTTCAGTCATGGGGCGCAGCACCGTTTACTTTGGCTTAACATTTTATTAATTATAATGACATAATTTATGCCAATATTCAACGGCAACCTTATGTTAAGCAATAGTGCCCAGACTGGCCGTCGATCTTACTAAGTGTATTGCACCTTTTAAATCAATCTGTCCGATACTAAAAGTTTGCTGTTAGAGCGTTTTAACAGGTGAGGGAGCGGTATTAAGAATCTTTTAATGTTTATGGTTATTCTTCCTTTGACTTTTTGTATTAAAGAATGAAATTAAGTATCCCAGGATAGCAAAGATATTAAATTATAGATTTTTTTATTGGAGTCCAAATTTTTTTTGATTATCTATTTTTTATAGGGTCAAAAAATTGTGCGGTCATAAATGATGTGTCTTCCTCCCAGTATCTAATAGCATAAATCGTTTACCATACTTCTTATAGGCTAGTTGTTTAGTCAACCATAGGAGGGGACTGTCTTCTCGCAGAATAAAAAGATCGATATCTGAAGTGCTATCTATATTGCTTGGATAGGTAAGTTTCGTAAGGCAGTAAATCTGTCTTAATCATAAGCGCATAATTTAAGTGCATTTGGCTTGGCATCCGTCCATATGGTATGTTAAAAATTCGGCCGAACACTGGGCGGTTACAAGGATCATTTCGGTATCGAAGAGCGATATGTACACACGTAACTAATACTGACTATAACGAACAAGTAAACTCTTTTAATGGGCCTCGCAGGCCCAGTGTAGTGGTACATTCCATGGTTAACAGACTAATATCAATTACTATCTTTTCTTACTTGACACTAATTAGTAGTTATTCGTTAGCCTGCACGGAGCATTTCGATCTTAACCCAGGTAACTACGGGTTCATTAAAGGCGCCGTGATAAGGTTGGCGGGATTGTCACCACCTGAACCAGTTTTTAAACTCAAGCATCCACCAGTTGCAAAAGCGGTCCTAGGTAAAAAATCGCAAGTTATCGTCGCATTCGAGCGTCCTTGGTTCTCTAAGAATGTTCAGATGCAACTTGAGAGTACGAGCGGTATCAAATTAACTGATAAGTCAATTGCATTGGATGACATGGAGGGATCCGTTAGCGTAGGTTACACCCTAGAGACAGGGGGTTTCAATACCATCACTATTCAGGTAACTGGTGAACATAAGGGCCAGACTTCGCGCAGTCGTAGAGTGATTTACGTTCGGGCGGAAAAGACTTCATTGGAAGTCGATAACTTGCAAGTTAGTGTTCCTTAGGAAACCTATAACTACTCAATCAGCAGGTCAGAAGTATTTATATACAACAATATTATTCAGCCCCCTTCTATGTGCAGCAGACCTTGGGCTACGTAATGGGGTGGGCAATCGACAGGTTCCAAACGCCACTTTAACTGAGTCCCAGTGGAAGCATAGTTAGAATTCTAACTGGTGCCACTCACTTAAGGGTGTTAAGCGTCTAGTTTTAGGCTGAGGCTTGTTTTAATATCAGCGCTCAAGCTGGCCTCTATATACAAGATGACAAGGCGACTAGCTTCGCCACCATCGGGGCGAGCAAAGCTAAGTAGGTGATGGATAAAAGGGTCAGCTGTTAGGCAGAAACTGCCAGTGCCAACTTAGGAGTTCGATCAGCTCTATAAAGACCCCAGTGTTTCTCTGGTTCTAGGGGATCGTTGGAGCCCTTCCAGTTTTCGTCAAAAGCTTCAAAGTAAAAGACCAATACCTGCTCTTTTTCAGCCCAGTTCATTAGTTCATGATAATAGCGTCGCTGGAATTCCTGATTAACATTACGACTTTCTATGCCTAAGCCGTTGGTTTGAGTCGCCCAGCCAGCCTCAGTAATGACTATCTGTTTCTCAGGGTAGGCCTGAGCAACCGAGTTATAGTTTTCAATGGTGTAGGCCAGACCTTCTTCAATAGTTTTATATTCCCAAACAGGATAGGTATGAATAGAAATAACATCCAATTCCTCTGCAAGAGGTCGCAGCTTGTCTAACCAGGGCACATAGTTTTCGCAGAAGGTAACAGGCTGAGAAACAGCGCCTTTAAGAAGCCTCGCGTAACGCACTAAGCTGTCAGTAGTAACCATATGATCGGTCCAACTCACTGAGGCTTCATTGCCAATGGATACCGAACTAACGATACTTGTAAAGGCATTTGTCAGTTCTATCAGACGCATTATTTGGGATTTATTGTCCCGCTTGTTGGCGAGTAATTGTTCTGGCGGGTAAACGCCACCCCAGGGGCATTCAGGATTGTCGACTTCGGCGCTAATGTAAGCACCTAGCATGACATCAAATGGCATACCCTCGTTCTTAATTACCGCGAGAACTGTTTCCGAATGGGAATCACTGGCATACAGCCGGAGCGATTGCCATTGCCCCTGTAAAATTAGCAGATCCTGCTTGACCTGTTCGTAGGTGGGGATCTCTCCGGAGTCAGGGCTCTGGCCGTCTCGGTAGCCGGAATAACAGATAGCTTTACTGAAGGGCAGTGTTTTAGTTGTCATGATAGCTGTGAGTATTTTAGTTGTTCATCTTTATCCCAAAGGCCCCAAAAAGCACCTACGTCACCTTCTGCGCCTACTTTCCACGACTCATCGAACGATGAGAAATAAAATATATCAATATTTTCTGTCTTTCCCCAATGCTGGGTATTCAAAAAATAACGCAATGCATTTTCTTCCGAGGGTTGTGCTCCATAGAACTTCTCGCCTTGGTTAGGCCAGCCAGTTTCCGTAATGATGACTTTTTTACCACCGGCCACGGCCACTGTCCTGCGATACATATCTTTCATATAGAGTAGGGAGTATTCAAGGGCACAGCCTTCCCAAAAGGGATAACAATTCGCCAGAATTACATCGCAAGCTTGGGTAATGGCAGGACGATCTTCAAATTCATAATAGGCATCCACATAGCCCACAGGTATATCAGGCAGTGCTTCCTTAACCCGAGCAATATAGCCGAGCAGCTGCTCTTCATTCAGGTCTTTACGATACATCACCTCATTACCAACTGCGGCAATATCTACCAGACCCTGTTTAGCGAGTTTGATCAGGCCGGCGATTTCCAGTTCATTTTTCTCTAGGTCGTCACCCAACCAGGCTCCGACCAGAGTTTTAAGCCCCATCTCTTTGGCTATTATCGGAATCAGATCATTACCCTGACAGCAAGAAAAGGACCGTATCCATTGGACACTGGGTTTGAGCATTGCCATTCGCCGCTCGACCTGCTCGCGGCTAATGTCATCGCCAGGCTCCTGACCCTCTTCATAGGCGCTAAAGCCAATTCCGTGAATGCCGCTATCTAGGTAGTTTCGAAAGTATTGGTTAAGTTGCTGTTTGCTAATAGCGGATGAATCTATCCCAGACAGGGACATTACTTTTTCTTCTCTTCTAGACATGGCGGGGGTTAGACCTATTAATCTTTGCTAAGCGGTTTAATTGTAAGTTTCTAACGCAGAATGCTACCGGAGGCCCGCCTGACTTACAACGAAGCCTATGTCCCTCCTATCTCGATGAACCGACATATTAACTCATTAGGATATATGGGATGTTGCGTCAAAAAGGGTCTGAGATTAGGATACTTGCGCTTAAAACCTCGCGAAAGCGCCGGAGACACTGGGCTGAGCATATGATATTAAAGAGGGCTGACGTCAAAGGCTTTCTATGTGAAGTTAAAATTTTAAGGTTTAGGATAACTATGACTCAGAAATCTATCTATATCGGAAATCAGCTACTTGAGGGCGAACATCAGAGTGTTGCTGGCGAATATGTCAGTATTGATGGCGAAGAATTCTATAAGATTACTAACTATAACCAGATGAAAGATTTTTTCATTAGCGTAGTAAGTGATTCAAATCACTGGATGTTTATTTCTACTCGAGGGGGTCTTTCAGCGGGGAGGGTCGATGCTCAGAGTGCGCTATTTCCCTATTATACAGATGATAAGATTAGTGACTCGTCGCCGTTTACCGGTAGCAGAACCATTGCCTTGGTAACCGCAGGTGATAAGACCTCGTTATGGGAGCCGCTTTCTGACATGTATGCCGGTGTCTATAAAATTACTAGAAATCTGTATAAAAATGTCTTTGGAGATAAGCTGGTTTTTGAAGAAATAAATCACGATTTGGGTCTGAGCTATCGTTATGCTTGGCGCACCTCTGACCGCTTTGGTTTTGTGAAGACAGCCACCCTAGTAAATAATAGCGCCGAATCTGCCAGCATAGATATCCTTGATGGCATCGAAAACCTAATCCCCTATGGTGTTGAGTCCGATGTGCAGAATTCTTTGAGCTGTTTGGTTGATGCTTACAAAAAGAATGAACTTCAATCAGATTCAGGGCTGGGCCTGTATAGCATGAGCTCAATTTTGGTAGACCGCGCCGAGCCCAGTGAGGCGCTATCAGCCTCTGTTGCCTGGTCTGTAGGCATGCCGAGAACCACTAAGCTGGTGTCGTCAATACAACTGGATGCTTTCCGTAAAGGTCTGGGCGTTGATCAAGAAGTTGATGTTCGCGGCCGACGCGGTGCTTACTTTGTCAATGGAGCTTTAACGCTTGCGCCCAAGGCTCAGCAAAGCTGGAGCATAGTCGCTGATATTAATCAGGGTCCTGCAGATGTCCGTGAGCTGACGGCCTATATTAATAGTGATGCTGATATTGCTCAGGATATTGAAGATGATATAGCTCTGGGTACCCTTAATCTTGCCCGTATCGTGGGCACGGCCGACGGTTTGCAGGTAACCGAAGATCGCCTCACCGCCAATCACCACTTTGCAAATGTCTTGTTTAATGTGATGCGTGGTGGTCTGTTTGTCGATAACTATACTGTTGATAAAGCTGATTTAATTAGTTTTGTAAAAGGTTTTAATCGCGTTGAGTATCAAAACTCGATAAGCTTTTTTGCAGGCTTAGATGATAGTTTCCACTATAGCGACCTGATTTCTGCCGCTGAGCGTACCAGCAATGCTAGCCTGCAGCGTCTGTGTATGGAATATTTACCACTGTCATTTAGCCGCCGCCACGGAGACCCATCTCGACCTTGGAATAAATTTGCAATTCAGGTCAAAAAAGAAGACGGCTCACAATTGCTGAATTTTGAGGGCAACTGGCGGGATATTTTCCAGAATTGGGAAGCTCTAAGTGTCTCGATTCCTAACTATGTTGAATCGATGATCAGTAAGTTTGTTAACGCTTCTACTGCTGATGGCTACAACCCCTACCGCATCACCAAGGCGGGTATTGACTGGGAGAAACCTGAACCTGAAGACCCCTGGGCCAATATTGGTTACTGGGGCGATCACCAGATTATTTATCTGCTGAAATTTTTGGAGTTATCCAACGATTATCATCCGGGCACTCTGAAGAAATTCCTCAGCGCAGACCTGTTCTGCTATGCCAATGTTCCCTACCGCATAAAGAGTTATGAGGACTTGCTTAAAGACCCACATAACACCATTGATTTTGATGAGGAATTGGACGCATTGATTGATCAGCGCGTTCAAGCCGTGGGCGCAGATGGTCGGCTAATTTGGGATAAAAATGGTTCAGTCTACACTGTTAATCTGACCGAAAAACTACTAGCTACGGTGCTGACTAAGCTGTCGAACTTTATTCCTGAAGCCGGCATCTGGATGAACACCCAGCGGCCGGAATGGAATGATGCCAACAATGCTCTAGTTGGCTATGGCGTGTCCATGGTGACCCTTTATTACACCAGACGCTATCAGCAGTATTTGCTGGATCTGTTCTCCCAAGTCGAGTTCGACCAGGTGGAAATCTCCACAGAATTAGTTGAGCTACTAAATAGTATCAACAGTACTTTTGTCGATAACCGTCATCTTCTGGATGGGAAAATCAGCGATACAGATCGTCGCTTAATGATCGATCGACTGGGGCGCTCTGCTGACGTTTACCGTGCTGGTATTTATAATCAAGGTTTTGCTGGTGAGCGAGTAGCGGTGAGCACTGCGGACTTGATCACCTTCTGTCAGACTTCTCTGGAATTTATCGATCACAGCATTTGTGCCAACCGTCGTGAAGATGGCCTCTATCATGCCTATAATTTGATGACTACAACTGAAGATAGTGCTGAGATCACCTATCTGTATGAGATGTTGGAAGGGCAGGTAGCTGTATTGAGTTCTGGCTATCTAAACCCGGAAGAGTCTCTGACTGTGCTAGAGGCGCTACGTCAGTCGGCTCTTTATACCGAGCGCCAGAATTCCTATCTGCTTTATCCAGACCGCGAATTGAGCCGGTTTATGAATAAAAATATTATTCCATCGGCAGATGTACAGCGTTCATCTCTGCTTCAGGCTCTGGTATCCGCTGGCGATAGTACCCTGATTGAATCTGATTCTCAGGGAGGCTATTACTTTAATGGTACGTTTAATAATGTAGCGAGCGCACAGTCTGCCATGCAGTCTCTGGCTGAAAATGGTTATGCTGATTTGGTTGCCCAGGATCAGACGCTGGTAGAGGAGATTTTCGAATCAGTATTTAACCATCGCCAATTTACGGGTCGCTCTGGCGGTATGTACGCCTATGAGGGGCTGGGTTCGATCTATTGGCACATGGTGTCCAAGTTGCTGTTAGCGGCGCTAGAAAGCTTTCACAAGGGTCTTGAGCAAAACAGCGATTCAGTGATTACAGGCCGTTTAGCGGATTGCTACTTTGATATCCGTTCCGGGATCGGTTTCAACAAAACCCCAGACAACTATGGTGCCTTTCCCACAGATCCATACTCCCATACCCCGGGTTTCGCAGGCGCTAAACAGCCTGGTATGACAGGTCAGGTGAAGGAAGAGGTCATCGCCCGTTTGCAAGAATTGGGTGTCCAAGTGGTCAACGGCTGTGTCACCTTTAACCCGATTATTCTGAGAAAGTCCGAGTTTCTGTCCGGTTCAGATACCCTTGTTTACTTTGATATTAATGGTGATCAGAAATCAGTGCCCTTGGAAGCTGGCCAGCTTGGCTTCACTTACTGTCAGGTTCCTGTGGTCTATAGTCTGGCAGAGCACACTTCGATGCAGCTAAGTTTTGCTGATGGTAGTAGTGAGATCATTACAGGTAACAGCATAGACAGTGATCTATCGATGGCTATTTTCGATAAGAAAGGTGCTGTAACTAGTATCCAGGTGGCGTTGCAGCCTGGCCTGGAGTAACTGGGACAGGACGTACTGCGTTGTAGCTAAAAATAAAAAAGCCGCCTGGTGAGGCGGCTTTTTTATGCACTGAGATTACTCAGCTGGGAGTACACTTTATCTAGCGGCGGCTCGGGCATCCAGTTGAGCGCGAATCTCATAGGCCTTTTGCTCGTCTAGGTCATAGTTACGCATCACAAAGATAGCCATACTGGTGCCAATACAGGGGATCAAAATATAACTAAGACGCAACATGGCCAAAGTTTCGTCGCTCTGCATGGCAACATTCTGATCAAAGCCAATGACGCTAAGTATCAGGCCTGAGCCAGCGCCGGCAACAGCGGCACCAAACTTCACCATCCACCAGTAGATAGCGCCAAAGGTACCTTCACGCCGTTCGCCCGTTTCCAGTTCGTCCATATCACAGATGTCAGCGGTCATAGACATCATAATGGTAAATAGACCGCCAATACCGAAGGAAAACAGTGGCAGGGGGATAAACATCATCCAGGGGTTTTCCGGTGAGAAGCCCCACCACAGAGAGACATAACCCAAAAGAGAAACGGACTGCGAGACCATAAAGGTATTTAGCTTGCCATACCGCTGAGCACTCCAGTTGATCACAGGAATCACCAGGAAGCAGGTGAACAGAGCACCTACAGAACCAAACAACGTAGGCCAGACACCAGCGGCCACTGGATCACCAGCATTCATATAATAGACAATAATAAACCAAGAAAACGCTGCGATAACTTGGAAGGCATTAAATACCAGGAAGGTGGCAAGGCAGATTTTTCGGAAAGCCTTGTTGCGCAGTGTGGTCATAATACCGCTACCAAAGTCCCGAACACTGTCCATCAATGTGCCTTCGTTATCTACTGATTGATTGTCATCCTCAGAGGTGTTGCTAAAGGTACAAAAAATCGCCGGCACCAACGCCAGGCTCATGCAGATACCAGCTACCCAGATAGAAAGCGTTCTGGCGCCCGCAGTGGCGGATTCAAACCAGCTGGGGTCGTAGAGAATAATCCAGAACCATGGGGCGATCACCCAGGCCCACTGGCCTATCCACTGGGCAATTGCCATCAGTCTGGTGCGCTCGTGAAAGTCAGAGCTCATCTCATAGCCCATGGCCACATAAGGAACGCTGAAAATCGTCATGCCGATCCAGAAAATACTGCACCAGGTAAGAAAATAGTAAAAATTATACATCTCGGTATTTTCCGCAGACAGCTGCCACATCATTACAAAGGAGAATCCGGAGATAATGGCACCTATGAAGACATAGGGTCTGCGCTTGCCCCATCGCGAGACAGTATGGTCTGAGATATAGCCCATCAGCGGATCGGTGATAGCGTCAATGAGCTTGGGGATAAGAAAGATCAGCGACCATAATAGAGGACTCATACCCAGGCTTTGGACCAGCAGTACCATAAAGATACCTAGTGCTGCAGGGAACATCTGGTTGGCTAACATGCCGATGCCCCAGGCGATCTTTTGGTCGAGGGGAATACGATCATGATTGCTACTATGAGCGCCCAGAGGCTGAGCTATTGAATCTTGGGACATAGATCTACCTTTTTATTATTGACCGAGCAGTCAACGCCCAGTTGAGCAAAATTATAGTAGAGACCCCCAATTAAATCGTTGCAGTTTCGACCAAGACGGGCAAATTTGCGGTGGCCGCGCCACCATGAGTATCTAGAACCTGCACAAACAACCGATATTCCCCTGGTTCAGGTGCTGCAAATTCAACTCTATCGAGTTTACTACCTCCTAATTGGCGCCAAACAGAGTCGGGCCGAGGTTCAAAATCGCCGCCGTCGCTCTCTAATTTCCTGTCCACTTCCTTGAGTAACTCCCATTGGTAGCTGAGCGATTGTGGCTCGTTATAATCAATAGCTACCCTTGCCGTGTAGGTTTCTTTCTCTGTTAAATAAATACTGGCAGGAGCTTCTTGGCCATCAATATTCAGGGACAACAATTTCGCCACTGGTTGTTCTGGGGTTCGTTCGGTCCATAGCATGCCCATGACCTGTGCCGATTCTGTATATTGCCCCTGCTCTAAAAATACGCCGTACCAACTGGGGGTGCGCTCCTGCTTTTGACCCCATAGAAATACAAAAGAACCGAGACATTGCTGGCGGTCTGCTGCGATATAATCAAGATAGCGCTGGTAATAACAGTCAGCTTTGACAGAACTATTGGCTTCAAATGGTCTGCCCCAATCCGTACAGGGTGATTCCCAGTGTCCGGTGGCGCCCCATTCAGATACGGTGTAGGCTCCGGAAAAGCCGCTCTGGGCGATAAAGTCAGGTAGCTGGTCAATTTCCCCATAGAGTTGGAATGACAGTAGGTCTAAATCTGGACATCGGGAAACCACCAGCTTGATCACATCCGGTTCAGCACCTGCTAGCATGGTAGTGGTGGGATGATTGGGGTCCAGTCTATGGATCATTGTGGATATATCATTTACAGCATTCCAGACCTTCGGGTTGCTGTGGCGAAGATTCAGTTCGTTGCCTATGCCCCACATCAAGAGAGCCGGGTGGTCCTTGAGAGCAAGTACATCCTGCTCCATGGCAGCTAGCTGCTCTGCCACGGCTTGCTTGTCGCTGTAATCAAAACCATGTCTCTGGCGAGCCACATCCAAACCCATACAGACCATTAGTCCGTGCTCGTAAGCCTCATCGAGAATCTGTAATCCTGATTTTTCACCATTGGCTACACGCCAGGTTCTAAACGCATTGCCGCCGTAGTCGGCGAGGCTTTTAATACTGCCAAGCTCAAGTCCGGCACCTTTGATATAGAAAGGTTTATCATCAATACTGAGTTGATATTTTTGAGACTGTCGTTTTAATTCTACTTTGCTCGGCTTCATCTTCGGGTTCTGTATGCTCCAAAATAATCCCAAATTTTACGTCAACTTAGTAGGGGTCAGAAAGTCCGTTCATCATGAAAATACCTACCGTTCATCGCTAATCAGGCTTTTGGCTGACCTTGCAACTTTGAAAAACAAATATCGACTCGTATAATTAGTCCTCAATCAAGGCCATTTTGCTTTCTACTATAGGAGTCTCGATCCGTGACTACTTTTTTCAAAACCATTGCGCTGTGTATCACCCTAAGTGTACTGTTTGCCTGTGGGTTACCAGACAACGGTATTGCGGATAATAACCTCCATGGTCCTGCCGCAGCGGAGATATTGGGTAATCCCGAATATCCAGCGTTTTCCTATGGCGGCTACCGTGGCAAGAGTCGAGATATTGCGCCAACTCATGAACAGTTAACCGAGGATTTAAAAATACTATCCGCTATGGGTGTGAAGGTTTTGCGAACCTACAACACTTCCCAGTATCCTCAAGTGGCTAGCCTCCTAAAGGCTATTAAAGACTTAAAAAATCAGGATCCAGACTTCGAGATGTATCTGATGATAGGCACCTGGATAGAAGCCCACAATGCCTGGAAATCTGGTGTGTGGGATGAAGAAAAAAATGCTTGGGATAGCGATACTCTCACTGACCACAATAGAGGCAATAGCGACAACAATAGCCGTGAGATAGACACGGCGGTTGCCATGGCCAACCAATATCCCGATATTGTTAAGGCAATTGCCGTGGGCAATGAAGCTATGGTGCAGTGGGCAGTCAATTACTTTGTCTATCCCAAGATAATCCTCAAATGGGTGAATCATTTGCAGGGGCTCAAGGCCTCTGGTGGGTTGCATCCAGATATCTGGATCACCAGCTCAGATAACTATGAATCCTGGGGTGGTGGCGCCAAGGTATACCAAACCGATGATTTGGCAGCACTGATAAAAGCTGTAGATTTTGTATCTGTGCACACCTATCCCTTCCATGACTCTTTTTACAATCAGGACTTTTGGGGCGTACTGGCAGATGAAGAGCAGCTGTCCAAGCAAGAGATGACAAAGGCGGCCATGGCGCGAGCAGTAGACTATGCGGCGTCACAATATCAGGGAGTGGCCGATTATATTGAGAGTCTAGGTCTAGACAAGCCAATCCATATTGGAGAGACCGGCTGGGCTTCTAACGACGCTGCTGCCTATGGCGCCAAGGGTTCAAAAGCAGCGGATGAATACAAAGAAAAGCTGTTCTACAACTATATGCGCGACTGGACTGATGGGGCCGGCATGTCGTTATTCTTCTTCGAGGCCTTTGACGAACAGTGGAAAGACTCAGGAGATGCTGGAGGTTCTGAAAACCATTTCGGGTTAATAAATCTCAATAATGAAGTGAAATATACGCTCTGGGATCTGTTTGATAAGGGTGGTTTTGATGGCTTGACTCGCAACGGCAAACCACTGGTCAAGAGCTACGCGGGAGACGAGGCCAAATTGCTCAGTGAGGTGCTTAATCCACCCTTCAAAAGCCGCATGGCGGTTCGTAAAATCAACACTATAAACTCCGCTGCTGTTCCTGGGGAAGCAGTGACCGCTGATCGCTATATTGTGGTGCATGAATCCATGCAACCTTCAGCGAACAATAATATGACTTATCCCAGTGCTATGCTCAAACTAATTCCCTGGGAGGGCACAGTCAGTGTTGAAATGTCGCAACAGGGGGTAGTCGGTATAACAACTCGAGCTGGCGACTGGTGGGGTACTAGCCTCGAGTTTCAGGCTGAGGTGGGCGAAAATCTGGAGAACTTCAAATCGGGCTATCTGCATTTTGAGGTAAAGGGTGCTTCAGATGTTGGTTTTAACATTGGTTTCCAAACCGGACGCTTTCTGGATGGTGATCAGATTAATAGCTTTGCAGCATTTGGGCCGGGTACAGCTAATCAGGTGACTGATAATTGGGTCAGCTATAAGCTTTCGGTCGAGGATTTAAATGCTGGTACTGACCTCAAAGATGTGACTGGCGTTTTGTCGCTACTCAGTCCTAATCGTGCTGAAAATAAACAGATTTACCTGAGAAATATTTACTACAGCCGAAACTAATTACAGCCACACAGTTTAAGAGCCAGGGTTTTACCTGGCTTCAATCTCTCCTTGAAACTGAAAAAGGCTTGATGACTATTGCTAACAAAAACAAACTGCCCACTACCACAGCGGTAAGGCCAGTGCGACCGCCGGCTTCAACACCAGCGGAGCTTTCTACATAGCTTGTCACCGGTGCACAGCCAAACAGGGCACCCATTGCACTAGCGCTACTATCTGCTTTATAGAAAGTGTTTGGCGCGGAGGCGCACCAGTAGGTATAGCAGTTCAGGAGTTTCTCGATGTACTCGGAATAGAGTCGGATCATATTGCTTTTCGCACGTCCTCATACAGCCGTGCGGAAGAGCACAGTAAAACTGTTCACGTTCATGGGTTGAGCTATATTATTCGCCAGTTGGTGTCAGAGGACTCATTGCTAATCGTTGATGATGTTCATGATACTGGACTATCTATCCAGCAGGCGAATGCTGGTCTTAAGCGCGCCTGTAAAAAGAATACCCCGCAGATTCGCATAGCCACGCCGTACTATAAGCCGAAGAATAATAAGACTAATAGATCGCCGGATTACTATATTCACGAGACAGAAGAATGGCTAGTGTTCCCTTATGAATTATATAGTTTAAGCGCTGATGAAATTCATCAGCACAAGCCAGAGTTGTCATCCTTAATCGATAAGATGGCACCTTTAGTCAAAAGTTAATACTAAAAAAAATTCCTGTAGCCCAAGGAAATATATTTAAATAAAGTTTATAGCGCTATCTAGCGCTGAAAAAGATCCAACCAATCGAGCCCAGATTTTATATGTCAATGAGCTTAATAAAAATGTTTAAAACGCCGTTGTTTGATTATATGTACAACGCTTTAAACCTACTTGCACACAGGGCAACCGCCAACATACAGATCAAGATCTATTGTCTCGCAGATGGCCTCAACCATTTTGTGAGAAGTGCCTAATGGTCGGATTTAGCCTGTGACTGGGCAACCGAAAAGCTCCTTTCCGGAATAGCTGACAAAAAATAGCTTAGATGCAAAAGTGCCTCAGCTAAATAATCTATTTAATCCTCTTAGTACCTATCTAACATTCAGCCTGATTATTTTTACTAATAGATATATCGTCTTTTGCCTTGTATTCTCAACAATGGACACTACCTACATAAACCATAAGGAGTAGTAATGGCAGACCGTGACGATATTCCTGACTATCACCGCACCGCTGTGCCGGCCTCAACCCAAATACCCAAACAAGGTGAGAAGCTCAATATATTATTGGTTACTCGAGGGCATCCATTTGATCGCGATGGCTTTTTTGATATTTTCGATGGCAATCCGCAGATTCAATACTCCAACGTCGAGCATCCTGCTGCACAGTATATGTTCACCCCAGAGATGGCTGATAAATTTGACTGCTATGTACAATATGATATGCCCGGTATTAAATTCGGCAGTGACACTCCAGAATATTTTGAGCCACCAGAGTTTTATAAAGAGGGCCTGCGTGCCATGGGTGAGGCGGGATCCCCGCTGGTTTTATTACATCACTGTGCCGCAGCTTGGCCTGCATGGCCGGAGTGGGCAGAAATTGTTGGTGGCCAGTTCCTGTACACACCTATGCAATCTCGAGGTATAGACTGCCCTGACAGCGGCTATAATATTGATGTCGTCCATAGGGTCAGTCCCGCCATGGATCACCCCATTACCCTTGGCATAGAGCCCTTTGACATCGAAGACGAGGTCTACCTGTCCCAAGTATTTGAAGAGTCAGTCACGCCACTATTAACTTCAGACTGGGGATTTGAACAAACTAATTTTTATTCCGCAGCTAATGCCGTGGTCCGTGGCGAGCTTAACTCTAATAAGGATTGGCATCATCCCAATGGCTCAAATCTTATTGGTTGGATTAAAAACTATAAAAATGCACCTGTGGTTTATCTGCAATGTGGAGACGGACCCGCGGCCTATAAAAATCCTAATTTTCGTCGTATTCTCGCTCAAGCCATCCATTGGGCTTCAAGTGATGAGGCCAAGTCATGGGCTAGGGAGTTAAACAAAAGTTCTTGAGCCGGCCAAGTGTGGCACATAAATGTCGCCGCTGACGGGCGAGGCACCAATCTATAGAGGCATTTAATCGCAATCAGTTGCAACCTAATTAAAAGGTTGTTCGTTCCCGTGAACCAGCCCCGCAGGAGACTTTATAGCCATGAGTGTAAACGGTTAACATGCGACTATTATATTGAGCCAAGAGATTCATAACATTTTACATAAAGGTTTTTAGTCATAAAAAAGAGATCAAAGTACCTAAAGCATATCCAACTTCTGCTTAACAATATGCTGAAGAAGCGGGCTTTGGGCGGCTCTTGCAAATGCGGCATCAATGGCCTCGAAACGCTGTTGCACCACAGAGCGATAATTAGGGTGAGTAAAAATATACAACTCGCCTTCATTGAGCGCCTCAACAACGCGCTTACCAACAATGGATACATCGATACCATTTTCTACCATTGCCTTAGTCTTGTTTGGGGCGCTAGGGTTTTTCGCGGTATTGGCGCTGTCGGTTTGGTACTGTAACGGTCGATTTCTCTCTGACTCATAAATGCGGGTTTTCACAAAGGCCGGGCACAGTACCGAGACGTTAATACCCTTGCGTTGCAGTTCACCGGCCCAACTTTCGGATAACGCGACCACTGCTGATTTGGTCGCGGTATAGGCTCCGTTGTAGGGAACGCCACCCATGCCCGCCATTGAAGCGACATTGACTATCCACCCACCTTCACCATGCAGGTTAATCAATGGAACCATCACTTTAGCCCCATACATTACACCCATTAGGTTCACGTCCAGCGCCCACTGCCAGCTTTGTGTCTGCTCTTTTTCGAGCGATCCTGACTCGCCACCAACCCCAGCGTTATTCACGACCATATGAATTTTTCCAAATCGCGCTACTGCTTGTTCTGCAACTGTTTGCCACTGGACTTCATCGGCTACGTCAAGCGCAACTGCCAACACCTGCACGCCTGCGCTCTCTAAAACTACACGTGCTTTTTCAAGGTTTTCTGGGTCAATATCTGCCAGCACAATATTCATCTTTTGCTCGCCTAAGGCTTCTGCAATAGAGAGGCCTATACCTTCTGCACCGCCACTAATAACCGCTGTTTTTCCAGCAAATTGAGACATATTAATTTTCCATACTGTATCTGAGGTTTAGTACATAAAGAGCTAACAACCAACTTACAAAAAGGATACCTATCCACTGAGTAATAATAAACAACTATAACGAAAAGCTTAACCGGTCTTTTTAGTCTGGCTATAACGCGTGTATTTACATAGATTACAACGCCCTTACGTTAAAGAAGATCACGGGCTTACCCCGCTCGTTGGACGATCTATCGTACCTTAGAAGCGATATACCCATCATGGCTCAACGCTATGTCCAGCAACCAAAGGGTCGGCAAAAAGAAGTTCGACACCGAACATATAACAATAAATCAACGTTTTTGTGATGCCCATGCTAATTCCATAAAACGTTTGCCAGTGTAGCCAACTGGATTGTTGATAAGAACTATTTCAGAAAAAATATCCAAAGTAGATCAAAAGTTCGCTACGCATGGCGCTATTTCTGTAGCTGGGGAGAGTGCCGTTATCGGTTAGTGCCACAACTAATCACTTATTATTACTTTGATCCACAAAAAATTTCTACCGATGGGGTGCTTTTTGCACGTGGACTTAGTTATTGCATGACAAACAGTGAACTTGTTGCTGGTTCAAATCAGGCAAAAGCGATTAACAGCGTGCTTCAAAGAGTCTTGGGCACTCGGGTAATGAATGGTGTTTTGGTCGATAGCGGCGGGTCACTGCCCTATGAGGATGTACATCCCTCCAATGCTAGATTTCTTAGAGTGTTGGCGAAGCTGTTTAAAATTGTAGAGTTACTGACTATTAGTGGAAACGCATTCGACGTTCAGCCTATGATTAACCACTATACTGATATTGATGGATATAAGGGGATACGGACCGCTGGATATGTGCAAAAAACGAAAGATGGATATGCCTATTTCGCTCCGGATATCTATGGTTCTGGCAAAAAAGCCAAAAGTCGATTGGCGATGGCAGTTAAACCCATTGGTTTTTTTATTTTTAATATGGATGATTTTACCTCTGGATTCGAGCCGCCTCGCAAAATTACGCCATACAATAATGAACCTGGTGGTGGTATCGAAATACGCCACAGGGGTAATGCTTACTTCGCTAATTACACATGGATTGCTGTCAAATGAAGAAAAAAAAATTTTTAGTCTTTCGAGATTTAAGTACCAGTGGCCAGTGGCTGTATCTCTATGCGCGATCAAAAGAAGATATTGAGCGACGGTTCCCTGAATTTTATTTATTTGATGTTCCGCCAAAAACGTTTGACGCCGAGGCAGCCCAGATCATTGAGAATAACCCAGATCTCTTTATATTCGATATTGATAACCTACATGGCCTTTTAAAAGACTATGTTGAAAACCGTCAAAAGGACAATTATCTGTATCAGAATCCAGATAAAAAGGGTCCTTTTGTAGATGATATATAGTCATTATGGCTAGTCTAATACCCCTACTCATGGATTTTTTTAAAATACTTATCATCCTCCGAAAAACGACTTCCGTTAAAATAATGGCGGAGAACATTGTGACTGAGGATTGCTATAGCCTGATTCTAAGCCGGGTCCTAATCTATGTCGAGTCGGCGGGCTAGTATTTAAGTGAGCCGCACAGAATAAACAAAGTTTTCGGAACTACAGTAAGCGGTACTTAACTCAACCACCCGCCCATCAATATTTATACTGCTGCGTTCAATCATTAATACCGGCGAACTCTCGGGCAGTTTAAGGTATTGGGCATAGGCTTTAGGTATTTGTACGGCTCGAACCTGGTCATCGACTGACATAATAGTGATGCCATATTTCTCTTGATAGAGCATATAGAGTGCATTGGGAAGATCATTGTTTTTGTCAATATCTGGAAATACGGATAGTGGCTGAATAACTTTTTCTATAATGGCCGGCACGTTGTGAATAGACCTCACGCGCATTAATTCTGCCACTATAGCGTTGTTATCCAGATCTAATTTTTTGGCTTCATATGATGAGGCTTGGCGCCGAGTTGAACTTAGCACCACAGTTTCCGGGATCAGTATCTCTCCATGGGGTTCGCGAAGTCTGAAAAAGCGAAATAGGTCACTCTCTTGAGTGTGTTCTGCAACAAAGGTGCCTTTGCCCTGCTGTCGCTGGAGCATCTTTTCACTGACCATCTGGTTAAGTGCCTTGCGAACAGTACCCTGACTAACCCCCAGTTCCTCTGCTAACAGCATCTCACTTGGCAACAGTTGAGATGGTTTCCAATAGCCTTCAACAAGCCGCGCCGTCAATAGTTCATAGACCTGTTTATATAGTGGTCGAAACCCTGCACTGAGAGACATATCTTCCTCTAGAAATTCCGCTAATGGGTAATCATATCACCGCATGAGCTATTTTACCCTGCTCGTTATATAGGCTTGGTACTTAGTTTTTGATTTACTCGCTATTTGACGTTTTGAGAACTTTACTGTGGGTCTATTTAGCCAGTGATTGTTGTCACAATATCGTTTATCGGATGTTAGCTATCTCCACTGTGGAACATTTTTAGCTTCCATCGCCAATCAAAAGGTGTGCTGTGTTTGTACAGTCAGACCAACTCAATCAGCGAATTATTACAAGATGCTGGTTTAAGTGTAGTCCAAAGACCGCACATATTTCTTAAACCAATACTTAACGCTGAGCCAGCAAAGAAACCCATTTGTAACCATTACCCCAGCGATGGCAGGCCAAAAAGTCGAGCTCAAACCATTGACTAGTCCTATGGGGGAAAAGAGTAGGTAAATCACTATCACGCAGCTAACCATGGTGATGGCAACGGGTAAACCATAGCGCCAAGGTGTCATGTCAACCTTGCTATTATTGATAAACTTCCAAGGTTTTTCCATAGGCATCCAGAAGCCAATCCCCAGCATAATTGCCAGCTCGATGACAAATAAAATTCCGTAGATATGAATAAAATTAATATCTAGGTCAATAATAAATTTTAGAATCGCATAGGCAATAATATGAAATATGATGACCACCTTAGCGGCAAGGCCTGGCACTCGTTTTGTGAACAGACCAACCAATACTATGGTGATTACAGGAATATTATAAAAGCCGGTAAAAATACGGATAATCTGAAATAAACCCTCCGGCGCATATTGAAGAAGCGGCGACACCACAAACGAGAACAGAGCAATTACAATAGAGGCAAGCTTAGCGGTTTTGATTAGCTGCTGGTCGCTCATGACTTTCTTTTTATAGGGTTGATAAATATCTAGTACAAACAGTGTTGCGGCACTGTTTAGTAGCGAGTTAAATGATGAAAATACGGCACCGAGCAATACCGCTAAAAAGAAACCGGACATATAGACGGGAAGTACGTTTTTAACTAGGTGTGGATAGGCCAGGTCGATAGACTGAAGTTCGCCACCGTAGAGGTGAAAAGCGATAACTCCGGGCACCATCATAAAGAATGGTACCAGCAGTTTGAAATAACCGGAATAAAGTACGCCTTTTTGACCTTCAGCTAGGCTGACTGCACCAAGGGTTCGCTGGATGACATACTGATTGGTGCCCCAGTAAAACAGGTTGGCAAATATCATTCCTGTAAATAATGTGCTGAAGGGGGTTGGATCCTTGGGGCCTCCAATTGCATTTAGTTTTTCGGTATGGGTAGTCAACACTTCATTGACACCTGCACCTAGATTTCCATCACCCAGAGCTATAAAGCCAAACACAGGTACTGTGATGCCAATAATTAAAAGGCCAATACCATTGAGTGTATCTGACACTGCAACTGCTTTGAGTCCGCCAAAGACTGCATAGATAGCGCCGATAATACCGACACATACAATAGTCATTGTCAGTCCAGAGCTGTAACTCACATTGAGTAGGTTGGGTATGTCAAACAGTTGTAGCACGGCAATGGAGCCGGAATATAAAACCGACGGGATAGTGATAAGCCCGTAGCCCACCATAAATAGCACTACGGTCATACGTCTAACATCATCTCCAAAACGACTGCTGAGAAATTGCGGCAATGTGGTAAAAGCGCCGGCCAGGTATTTTGGTAAGAACACAAGAGCCATAACAATGGTCGCAATAGTGGCAGTGACCTCCCAGGCCATACTGCTCATATTGTGTCCATAGGCAGAGCCGTTCAGTCCAATCAGGTGCTCAGCAGATAGATTGGTAAGCACCATTGAGCCGGCAATAAATACCCCTGTCAAACCTCGGCCAGCAAGAAAATAGCCGTCCTTGGTGTTGGCGATGCCTTTAGTTTTTTGGTAGGAAAAAAAAGCCACAATGCCCATAAAAAAAACGCATGAGGCGACTGTAGAAATAATATAGTTAAACTCCAAAATTTACCCTTCCCGTTTAGTTGGCTGGCCAATAAGAGGCGACTGCCATGTTTTTTTCATGGTCATCGATAAAGGTCCTATCCGGCCCCATTGGAAGTGATTGTCCCTCGGGAACAAATGCGGCTATCTCATCTAATGACAGTGTGAGTTTATGGCTGCGGCCGCCCGCAAATGTCTCTCCGTTTGGAAACCGTTTCCAAACCTCGCTTATGCTACGAGGTAAATATATTTCAACATGCCCTCCGGGCTGCAGGCAGGGTGCAACAAGAATGCTGTCGCCGAGCATAAATTGCTCCTCAAACCCCCAAGCCGGTCTTTCTTCTGGGCAGGCGAGTACCATTGCCCGCTGAGCAGGCAGACCGGATTCGCTTGAGGTTTGCATGACCTGATTAAGGTAAGGCAGCAGCCGATATCGCAGTTGTAATGCTTCAGTGGCGGCTCTGTTAGCCTCTACATCATAAGACCACGGCTCCCGCGAGCCTATACCATGCAATCTGATATGGGCAGAAAAAATAGCGGCCTGTGTCCAGCGAACATACAGCTCATTATCTCGTTTATCTCCATAAAAGCCACCGACATCTGTGGCGTAAAAGGGGGCGCCAGATAGGCCCCAAGAAATTCCACCGCGAACGCTGGCCGCCAGCCCACCCCAATCAGCCTGTGGATCACCACCCCATTGCGCAGGATACCGTTGCGAGCCAATCCATGAAGATCGACTAAATAGAAAGGCACCAGTTTTGCAGTAGAGTTCAGCAGCCTCATAGACACAGCGGTTGTAAAGCAGACTGTACGCATTGTGCAACCTATCGCCACTATCGCCATTAAATGCGAGCATGTCGGCCTCGATCTGCTCGCCAAAATCAGCTTTGATCATGTCCACGCCTAACTCAAAAAGTGGCCTGTGGCAGTCGCGCCAAAATTCATAGGCCTCAGGGTTAGTGAAGTCAACAATGCCAGACTCAGGAAGGGGTGTAAGGACTTCGCCGAAGCAACTAGTATCCCATTGATAGCGATAGGTTTCTCCGGTCTCTCGGTGCTTAAGTAACCAGCCCTTGGAAGACATCTGTTCAAAGAGCACATTGTCTACGGAAACTAGGGGGTATTCCCAGACACAAATTTTAAAATTAAGTGCTTTTAACTGGTCAATAATAAGACTTGGATTGGGGTAGCGGCTCGCATCCCATTCGAAGGCGAATCTGGTTTGTGTATCTTGCCAGGCTCGCCCGTCTAGCGTAATTACATCACAGGGCATCTCTTGCTCGCGGACTTTTCTGGCGGTAGACAATAACTCTTCAGCATCTGCGTAGTAGGCCTTAGACAAAATAACACCAAGGGACCACATTGGCGGCACAGGCGCTCGTCCTGTCAGGTCTGTATAGCGGCTAATCATCTGCGTAGGGGTATCGGCAGCCAGCAAAAATATATCCGCAGCACTGTCTTCGACCAGCAGGCCATAGGCGCGCTGAGACCAGCATGGGTAGCCTACCCCATGGGTCACAGGTGCGGGGGTATGGACAAATACTCCCCATCCGTTGGGGCTCCAGGCAAAGGGTGTATTCTTATAGGAGATCTCAGCATTAACGCCCAGTGCATCATGATTATAGGAGCGTAATAGTTGACCTCGCTTATCCACACGGCCCCATTTTTCACCTAGTCCGTAGACCGGTTCACTGGCATCAAGGTCAAGGCTCATAAACCAACCCTGCTCTGTTTTTGCCACAGGGGGCAGGCGAAACTGACGCACAAAGTGTCCGTCTTTGGGTGATCGCTGAATGGCGCTGTCACCATGAAATAATTCGAATGAAAAGGGACGATGTTCCATCTCTAGTCTATAGCCAGCACCCTCAATAACAGTCCTATCTGCACAAGAGTTTACCTCTAGGGATATGGCCTCAGGCTCTTCGACTAGCATGCCATAGTCTCCAAACTGGCGCTCTCCTAGGCGTAAGCGTGCACCAAACGAATAGAGAGAAATCTCCATAGGTCCAGCATTTGTCTCCACTAACAGGCATTTATCACCTGCAGATAGATTGGCAACCGCGGTTACTTCAAGTGCTGGAATGTTGTCCCAGTCTGGAGTATCCCCTTTAAAACTAATCATCGACCGACCCTTTGTATAATTGCTATCGCACTGTTTATCAGTTTATATCTGAGTGAATATATTCATTCAATTTTTCATTGGCCCTGTCGCCAAACAGGATACGGCAGGCTTCCTTGAGGCCCGGTGTTTGAACAATGTCATTTCGACTCATGACCTGCTCAATCTTAGACCGTCGACGCAGAAAATCATCAAGTCTAGTCACCATTTCTCCCTGAGCAACCAATTTTATTTCGCCGCGAATGTACTGCCCGTTATCAATAAGGATTTGAGCATTATCCGGATCGGAATCGATCATATCTAAAATCTCAAATGCATGCCCACCATAACGACGCCACAGTCGTTGGGACAGCGGTTCGGAGGAATTAGATCCGATGCTGTCAAGTTTCATAGTCTTAGTTTTATTAAAGTAGTCGGCCCTAGTTTTATCAGCAGGTTCTCCATACCAAATTTTTGTTGGGTAGGGGACGGTAATCCCCAGTTCGGAGACGATCGTGGCAACCTCATTACCAACATTTATACAGTCTGTAAGTTTGCCGCCAAATATGCTGACATGCTGCTGTGTATTATTGACATCTACAGCGTGGTGACGCGACAGTTTGAGCCAGTCAGCCACATTGTTGCTGCCCTTTACTGCCAATGGTCGCACACCACAACGCTCGGCGATAATATCGTCGACAGTAAAAGGGCGCTCAAGCTCAAGTAAATGATTAATGTTATTGAGCACAAATTTACGGTCTTCATCGGTGACTGTCACCTGAGGGTCCTCAACCTGTGTGTCCGTGGTTCCAATACAGGTTCTTGAGCCCATTGGAATAACAAAAAATAATCTGCCATCAGAGGCAAAAAAAGTCAGAACTTTTGAACTGTCGGTGATTCGATCTACAACGAGATGAATACCTTTGGAAAACAAATGTCTATGAGTTGTAGTTTGCCCCGTGGATGCATTGTGTTTATCAACATAGGGCCCGCAGGCATTGATTAAAGCCTTAGAACGAATTTCAAATTGCTCACCACAGCTATGGTCTTTGACTGTTGTCACCCAGAGGTCGTTTACGCGCCTAGAGCCAAGTGATTCTAAATAATTTGCCGCAACACATCCATTGTCCATGCTCGAGCGAACGAAATTAAAAACAAATCTGGAATCGTTGTCATACAGAATACCATCAGAATACTCAAAACCGGCGGCAATATTATCAGTCCTGATAGCGGGCTCCAGTTGTTTTAATTTCTTGGCAGACAAATAAATGGGCGGTCGGGTAAAAAATCGTCCGATTGCCCAGTAGACTAAGGTGCCTAAAAATATAAAAAATGCGGGTAGTCTGAAATCCCTCTGGACAGCGGTTAGAAATCGAATCTCTTTGATCACCGAGGGGTAACTTCGCATTAAATGATTTCTACTTTTGCAAAGCTTATTGACTAATAGAAATTCATAATTCTCTAGATACTTTATACCGCCCCAGACTAGATTTGACGAATTAGAGCTAGTTGAGCTAGCAAAATCACTACGATCAATTAGAGCTGTTTCCACTCCTTTAGTGGCCAGTGAGGCCGCCGCAACAGCGCCATTGATACCGCCCCCTAGAATAAGCACGTCGAATGTTTTCATGCGTAATTTCTGTATATTAGTGTAGCGCAAATTCACTAAGGTTTTTCCTCACTATTAATATTATCCATGGAGTTTGGGTTAGTTTGCAGTGCCTGAGCCGCATGTAAATTAACGCCCTTATCAATATAGGTAATGGCGTCATTAATTGTCGAGAACATGGTTTTTTCAGTCATATAATCACTCAACTTAGACGCTCTTATCGTATCTCTTACTGGGCCTATGGCATTGGTAATATAAAATTCGACTCCCTGTTTTTGTAAGTTTTCAATAACTTGCTGTAACATAATTAATGCAGTGCTATCGACGGTATTAATAGATTCTGCATCGAGCACAACAAACTCAAGGGCCGACATATCCCGCTGTTTGATCCAACTATACAGTGCGGAAACAAAGTAGTTGTTATTGGCAAAGTAAAGAGGAGCGTCAAACCTAAAAATTAGCACATCATCTCGAATGCGCGCTTCAGTAAAGCGGTTTATGTTGCGGTACAGATCGCCATTTTCGATTAGTCCCAATTCAGTCATATGGGGAGATGTGGTGTTGTAGATCATCATCAAAATTGACAGGCTGATACCTAGGATTAACCCCTCCTGGACACCGAATATCAAGGTAGCTAAAAAAGTGATTAAAAGAATATAAAATTCACGTTTATTTTGCCCATGCATCGCCTTCATTTCAGAGTATTTAAATAAACCTGAAACCGAGACAATAATAATTGCGGCTAGTATTACCTTGGGCAGGGGGTAGGAGGCAAATAGGGGTGTCACAATCAGCACAGAGACGCCGATAAACAGCGATGAAAAGATTGCAGACACCTGTGTTTTCGCCCCAGCTTCTCTGAAAGCTGCGCTTCTGGAAAAGCTCGCTGAAACGGGAAACGCCCTAAACAGTGAGCCAACCAAATTGGCAGCGCCCACTGCGATAAGCTCTCGATTTGGTTTGGTATGTAGTTTATCAGTTGGATTTTCCAGCGACTTGCAGATTGACATAGTTCCCACATAACCCATTAGTGCAACGGTGATAGCCACAGGCAAGAGCGCTTCGATGTCAGACATGGACATGGTGGGTAGATTGAATGATGGTAGGCCCTGGGGAATTGACGAGACAACATCTACACCTATAGTCTGTATATCCCAGATACCCGATGCGACCATGCCAAAGACCAGTAGCAATAGAGGGAAGGGTATCGATGGGAATCGTCGCTTGGGTACTATCATAATAAACATGCCCAAAGCGCCAATTCCCAGCGTCACCCATGACCAATTAGGCGCCTGTAAAAATAGTTGATATAACAAATCAAAGATATTGCCGCCTTCGATATCTATACCGACCATAGTTTCAAGTTGAGTGCCGATAATGATTAGTGCCGCAGCTGAGGTATAACCCAAAATTACCGGGTAGGATAAGAAGTTGGAGATAAAACCAAATTTGAGTAATCCCAGCCCAAATTGCAGCCCCCCCACCATCAATGTCAGCGCTATGGCTAATTCTAAATAACGCTCAGAGCCGGGTTCAGCTAGAACACTCAAGCCGGTGATAATCAAGATTGAATCAAGGGCCACAGGACCCATTGATATTTTGTTAGAGGTTCCTAGTAGAGCATAGACAATAGGCGGAAATATACAGGCATAGAGTCCATACTCCGGCGGAATTCCGGCAACAAGTGCGTAGCCCATACCCTGAGGAATTAGCATAAAAGCAATGACCAAGCCTGAAATTAGGTCCTGCTTAAAGATGCTGCGTTGATAGTCCTGTAGCCAAGCCAAGCCGGGGAATAGCTTATTTAATATGGTTTTTACATCGCTCATAAAGCCATGGTGGCGCATGAACTGGCGCCATTAGTTAGGGAGTGAGTGCTACCAATTAAATTTTTGGTCATGTCTCGGTCTTAGAGCAATTTAAGGTGGTTAAAAATTTGATAATGTATTGACTATTCTTATGTCTTATATAATATATGTTTAAATGCATTTCGCAACAGATGAGACCCAAAATGTTGAAAAAAGATCATATGAATATTGGGCTTGGCCTGTGGAAGATACCCAATGATCAGTGCGCGGAAACTGTTTACCGCGCCATTGAAGCTGGTTATAGGCATTTAGACAGTGCTTGTGACTATGGTAATGAAATAGAAGTAGGGCATGGAATTACCAAGGCATTAGCGGATGGCCTATGTTCTCGAGAGGAACTAACGGTAACGTCAAAACTATGGAATACCTACCATGCTCCAGAGCATGTTCAACCGGCATTAGAAAAGATACTTAGCGATCTCAATCTAGATTATCTAGATTCATTTCTTATTCATTTTCCTATTGCTCAGGCGTTTGTACCCTTTGAGGAACGCTATCCACCAGAATGGCTTTTTGACCCAAGCGCTGATAATCCAGTTATGAAATTGTCCCAGATTCCCCTGTCAGATACATGGGGCGCCATGGAAAAATTAGTGGACCAAAAGTTGGTCAAACAAATAGGCGTATGTAATTACAATTCAGGCCTGCTTCATGACCTGATGTCCTATGCCAGCATAAAGCCAGCTGAGTTACAAATAGAGTCTCATCCCTATCTCAGTCAAGAGTCGCTTATTCGTCTTGCTAAAAACTATGGTATAGCAGTGACAGCCTTTTCACCATTTGGCGCGCTTTCCTATATTGAATTAGAGATGGCCGGTGCCGACGAATCTGTATTGTCACAGCAAATTATTACTCAATGCTCTGAGAAATATAATAAGACCCCAGCGCAAATTGTTTTGCGTTGGGGTATTCAAAGAGGTTGTTCAGTAATCACTAAGACTACTAAAACCGAGCGCCTAGTAGAAAATATAAGTATTTTTGATTTTGAGCTCACAGCTAGTGAAATGGCTGAGATATCTGCGCTCAATAAAAATCGTCGATTTAATGATCCCGGTAAATTTTGTGAATCTGCCTTCAATACTTTTTACCCGATCTACGACTAGGAGATAGTTTAGTGGCCTATAAAAGCAATATGCTTGCGGATCTGGAATTTAATAATGATCACTTTCCAACTATTATTGAAAATGATGGCTCAATAGAGACATTACAGCAGGCGCAGATCTGGGTCAGAGAAAACCGTAAAGTTTTAAAACAAGAACTTGCCTGCACTGGCGCTCTTTTGTTAAGGGGTTTTCCAGTAACTGATGCAGTCAGCTACGATGCTTTCTTTTCGGCCTTCGGCTACGATAATTTCACCTACGAAGAGTCTCTATCAAACGCGGTGCGAATAAACTACACAGACCAAGTGTTTAGTGCCAATGAAGCACCAAAAGATGTCGAAATCTTCCTTCATAGTGAAATGGCCCAGACTCCTATTTTTCCAAATATCATATCCTTGTTTTGTGAAACAACAGCGATTACCGGGGGGGCTACCATTTTATGCAGATCAGATATTGTCTACCAAAAGGTCGTGGCAGCCGAACCTCAGCTCACCGAAAAATTAGCCAAATGGGGTATTAAATATACCAACAGAATGCCATCGACTGATAATTCTGAATCGGCTCAGGGTCGTGGTTGGCAAAGTACCTTGAGTGTTAAAACTCGAGATCAAGCAGAGCAGAAATTACATGGCTTGGGGTACAAATGGCAATGGCATGCAGATGAATCTCTATCGGCGCAAACTAGAGCGCTTCCTGCTATAAAGTTTATCGATAATCATAGACAGGTATTCTTTAATCAAATTATCGCAGCCTATGAAGGCTGGCAAGGTGTTAAAAATGATCCTTCGCTGGGCCTATGCTTTGGTGACGATTCCCCAATTCCTAAGCATTTTCTAGAAACTATTTGTGCCATAGCCTCTGAGACTGCCTATGATCTTGTGTGGCAAGATGGCGATGTTGCCATCGTTGATAATCATCTCTCAATGCATGGCCGTCGACCTTATGGCGGCGACCGTGTGCGCAGAGTACTTGTTACCTTGGGTATGTGATTAAATAACATTTCTTCATTTTCTTAGGCTGCTTTCCTATGAGCCGCTACTCTTTTAGTTGTAACACTAATTTATAGATGTCACTGGACCGTGAGAAAAGTGCTATCCTTTTGTTGTGTTCGTTCAAAATAATAATTGATTGTACTTTTTAAGAAGTTAGACAATTTTCTGATTTAACACGCAGCTGAGCCTGTGTGTCAAAATAAAGGGCAAATATGAATCACAGAAGAGCTAAGTGGCCTAGCTTCGGTCTCAATACCCGTGTTTTGCTGGCATGCGCAGCACTTGCCTCCTGTTCAGAATCAGAAGTGGACAAATCTAGTGAATTATTCAGCGCCGCGGCCGATGTGCATTTAGACCAGGCTATTATTCAGCAGACCATTGAAATAGACGCGCTCCTAGCCACCGCAGAATCCGGCGCCTTGGGCGGCGACTACACTCTATTCGAAACTCAGAGCGAATTACTAAACCGTCAAAAGCCACCTGAGCCAAGTACTATAGTTGAGCTAGATAGCGGTATTCAGGAACGTAACGCCTATTACGGCGATTTGCATGTGCATACAGCGTACTCTTTCGATGGCTACTCGTTTGGTACCCTTGCCACTCCCTATGATGCCTACCGTTTTGCCAGAGGAGAGGCGATTAAAAATCCCGCTGGCTTTAACATGCAGCTCACAAGGGCGATGGATTTTTATGCAGTTACTGACCATGGAATCTTTCTAGGATTGGTGAAAGCGGCGGCAGATACGTCTAACAGTTTTTCCGAAAATCCATTCGCGGAGCCCTATCATGGCATGAACGACTCTGACAATTTAGGCACAGGTGTTATTAGTAGGGCAAAACGTCTATTGGCATTTTCGGATTTTATTCCCAGTACTATTCAGGGCATAAACAATGGAAGTCTCAGCCGTGAAGAAGTGCTTGGAGTAGCGAGAAGTGCCTGGGAAGACACAGTGAATGCTGCCGACCAATTTAATGACCCGGGTAGCTTCACCACATTTGTGGCCTATGAATATACAACGTCCAGTGCTGAGATGGGCAACTTACACCGCAATGTTATCTTTGAGGGGACGCAGAGCCTACCGCGCGAGCCGTTTTCCCGCGCCCATTCGACTAACCCTGAAGATCTCTGGAGCTGGATGGATGAGCTACGAAGCAAAGGTGTTGAAAGCCTGGCCATACCTCATAACTCAAACGGCTCTAATGGTGAGATGTTTAAGATTACCGACTGGAACAATAATCCTATTAATGAGGCCTATGTACAGCAGCGTACTAGAAATGAGCCAGTCGTAGAGATTACTCAAATAAAAGGTACCTCTGAAACCCATCCTATTTTATCCACCCGTGATGAATGGGCGGGTTTTGAAATTACCCCATATCGAGTGGCAACAGGTGCCCTTAGTAAGGTCGATGGTTCCTATGTGCGCCAAGCAATGTTAAAGGGTCTGACGCTTGAGCAGCAAGGTATTGGCAATCCCTATCAGTTTGGTTTTATTGGTTCTAGTGATACTCATTCAGCGGCTAGTCAGAATGACGAGGCCGCTTTTGTTTCTAAGTTGGGGGTATTATCGAGCTACCCAGACCAGCGAGGCTCTACCCCGATAACAGGGATAACCGGACAGATCGCTTTTTACGGTAACAAATTAATGTCAGCGATAAGGCCCACGCCCTTGGGTAAAACCCTCTACGTCAAGGTCGATGGTAATGTCTATGCGGGTGGCGCTACTCCCACATTCGGGGCCTCCGGCCTGGCGGCGGTATGGGCCGAGGAAAACACCAGAGACTCTATTTATAGCGCCTTTAGACGTAAAGAAGTGTTCGCAACCTCAGGGCCAAGGTTGAGAATTCGATTATTTGCGGGGTACGGTTTCGACCAGAGTATGCTCACAGCGGCCGATGGTATCGAGCGAGCTTACGCCACAGGTGTGAGTATGGGCGGTACTCTGCTGCGGCAAGACAGAACGCTGGAGGGCGTGGGATCGCCAGGGTTTATGGTGATGGCCTCAGCTGACCCGGAAAATGCACCGTTACAACGCCTACAAATAATCAAAGGCTGGATCGATGCAGATGGCACTACCCACGAGGATATTATTGATATTGCCTGCGCCAATGGTGCGGAGGTAAACCCTGAGACTAACCGCTGCCCAGACAATGGTGCCCGAGTTGATATCTCTGATTGCACGATCAGCCCCAGGGTGGGTTCCATGGAGTTAGCAACCCTATGGCATGACCCCAACTTTAACGCCGACCAGAGGGCATTCTATTACGCCCGTGTGCTTGAGAACCCTACTTGCAGATGGTCAACCTGGGATGCTATTCGTGAGGGGGTTGCCCCAAGATCCGATTTGGCGACCACCCTACAGGAGCGGGCCTGGTCTTCACCTATTCAGTACATGATCCGATAGGGCTCCTATCCCTAAGGACGCTTTAATATTGCATTTGATCATTGTCTTAAAGACAATGATTAAATGCAGAAACCTACATATACACAGCTAAATAAACACGGTTTAATCCTCTCTCTTTATATCTTTTAGAAGGCTGACGGTAGCTACTAACGCTTGACGGCTTGGAACAATTACTGAGGGCAGCTAGTTAGAGCTGTGCAGAAAAAATGCAAAAGACTGGTAACAACCTAATTGCTAGGTTTATCAAGAGCATTACAAATATACAGGGCCATGAAATAAGAGCCGTAGTAGGCTCATTTGTGTTTGTTGTTGTTCTTATGTCTGCTTATTACATTCTGCGTCCTGTGCGAGATGCGATGGCCAGTGACTGGACTGATGCGGAGGTTAGTTGGCTTTGGACGCTTAACTTTTTTATCAGCACCGCAGTTGTTGCTCTATATGGGGCCCTTGTCTCTCGTTTCCGCTTACAGCTTTTGGTCCCGTCAATTTATGCAATCTTTGCACTGACGTTCATAGCTTTCTACATTCTGGCCTCAACCATAGTCGATCGAACCGTCGTCGAAAAATCCTTTTATGTATGGGTAAGTGTATTTAGCCTTTTTCATATTTCGGTGTTTTGGAGCTTTATGTCTGACCTGTTCAGCAAGGAACAGGCTGGCAGGCTATTTGGTATCATCGCCGCTGGGGCTAGTGTGGGGGGGCTTATTGGGCCGTCAATACCTTCTTTTTTTTCAGCATCTCTGGGCACAGATAACTTGATGCTACTAGCCAGCGCCATGTTGCTGGTACCTATTCCAATTATTTTTTATTTGCAATCCCTCAAGTCATCGGATTTACACAGCGAGGGTTTGGCTGTGCAACCCCCTAAGGTAAGAATTGGGGGACATCCATTTGCGGGATTTAGGTTATTTTTTTCCAATCCCTATCTGTTAGGGATCGGTGTTTTTATCTTCTTGTATACAGGTGTCAGTTCGTTCGTCTACTTTGAGTTGAAGAATTTACTCAGCGAACTCAGTCGCACTGAGCGAACGGCGGTTTGGGCGCGAATGGATCTGGCTGTGAACACGCTCTCAATTGCAGTCGGGATGTTTGTCACTGGACGTATTGTCGGAAAATTTGGTATGCCGGTGACGATTGCGCTGGTTCCAGTTCTGATTTCCATAGGGCTTGTTATTCTAGCTGTCTCTCCGTTTTTGGGTGTCGTTGTGGCTCTACAGGTTATTAGGCGCGCCGGTAATTACGGAGTAACTAGACCGGCGCGGGAGATTTTATTTACCCGTGTCGATACGGAGACTCGCTTCAAGGCCAAGCCGGTTATAGACATCGTCGCCTACCGTGGCGGCGATATGCTAATGGCTTGGTTATTCACCGGCCTAACTCAGGGGTTAGGTTTAGGATTAGCCGCAGTTGCAGCGGTCGGTGCTGGTATAGCTGCACTGTGGTCTATTGTCGGAATCTATCTTGGGCGATGGTTTGAACGCGGCGAAACTTAGGTATTTGACTGGCTGACACGAGCATAGTGGTACACATAATAATTTAAAGACTATAAAACTATAAATTTAATAACAGAAAACGGAATAGGACTATGAAATATTTTTCGCTAATCATGACCATCACAGTTTCCTTGAGTGCTGCGGTTTTATCCTACGCAGACGGTCATGGTGACCACAGCAACAATGATCAGGCTATGCTCAAGTACACTGGTTTTAATCAGATCGGCAATCCGGCAGACGTACTCTATGTTAAGGAGCAGGCACCGCAGGCTCTAACTAGCGGTGAGGTAAGAGTACGCGTTTTAGCTGCTCCAATTAATCCTTCAGACCTGTTGCAGATTGCCGGGAAATATGGAGAGGATGCAGTTTTGCCGGCCAAAGGGGGCAGTGAAGGCATTGGCCGGGTTATCGAGGTGACGCCAGAGGCGAGCTATCTAAAGGTCGGTCAGCTGGTGCTTATTTTAGGAGGTGGCACTTGGCGAGATGAGATTGTGGCCCCGGCAACTGGATTTCTACCCCTACCTAATATGGGCCCACTTGAGTCGGAGGTAATTGAACAGCTGGGTATGTCAGTGGTGAACCCGATCACGGCTATGTTGATGTTAACCTCTTTTGTGGAGCTGAAACAGGGACAGTGGATTGTTCAAAGTGCTGCAAATTCTGCTGTTGGTGGCTATGTCATTCAACTCGCCAAGCAGCGTGGCTTAAAGACGGTTAATGTGGTCCGTCGTGAGGGGCTGGCTGAGGAACTAATGGCTAAGGGCGCAGATGTGGTGTTGGTTGATGGACCAGATTTGACTGCACGGATTGCTCGCGCCACTGGCAATGAGCCAGTGAATCTGGCCCTCGACCCTGTGGGTGGTGATACCTATACCCGACTCACCAATAGCTTAGGTTATGGTGGAACCATAGTAGCCTACGGGATGCTGTCAGGAAAACCTGCGACCATCAATACGGGCATGACAATATTCAAGGACATTCGCAATCGCGGATTTTGGTTAGCCAAGTGGTATGACAATGCATCATTGGCAGACAAGCAGGCAGCATTTGGAACAATAATACCCCTTATTGCTAGTGGTGTTTTAAAAGCCGATATTGATTCACGCTTTACCGTAGGAGAGATCAAGCAAGCAGTTACGCGCGCGGCTCAAGGTGGTAGAAAAGGTAAGGTCCTAGTAGTTCCAGAAGTAAACTAAGACTGCCTATTGGGTGTGAATGAGCCTGGTCCTCGAAAATCTTCATTCTTTATAGTGCCTCGTGCACGGTGAGGCCATGGGTTTCGACTATAGAACGACGGTCGAGCAACATGGCCTGTTGGAGATATATATGCAAACTTTTTGTAGACCCTAAAAGGTTTACTCCCAGATGCTGAAAGTAAAAGTCCTTGCGCTGAATCTATTAGTCTGACGTCTTTTATTGAGGAACAGCCATTTTTACAGCCCCGACAAAACCTTGGGAAAATGATGATCTCTAGATGCGATGCATAATCTATGATCTTGTTGATCGACTCTATGGTGGTGACACCTAATACCGTTGTTCTAATTCTCTGCCTTTGATAGGGAGTCATCCAATGTTGGGCGATACCAATAATTAATCAGCCTTATTATGCTGGCTGAAACTCTCATATTAAATGCGGCCAGAAATTCAGCGTCTGGGGAAATTATGTGGGAAATTTTATATTTGAAAAATCCAAAAATCTCAATCGACATGCTATAGTACGCATTGATTTTGTGTAATATATCGACCCAAACTTTGACAGTGAATGTTATTTAACAATAAAGTTTTCAATCCAGTTTCGCTGTCGTCTAATATCATTCTGGCCATACCATTTAAATTAGAAAAGAAGACTTAAAAGATTCGATGAATACTAAGCATAAAGTAGATAGTAATGTCCTTGAAGGTCCGATATTTCCAATCTTTATAAAGTACATGATGCCCTCTTTGCTGGGGTTGATTGCCATGACATCTGGTTCATTGATCGATGGTATGTTTATCGGCAACTATGAGGGAGTGACTGCGCTGGCAGCAGTCAATCTTATTATTCCCATTACCACGTTGCTATTCGGCGTTAGTATGATGATATCGATTGGCGGCTCTGTGCGTGGCGGCAAGTATTTGGGCGAAAAAAATATCTCTGCAGCATCAGCAATTTTCAGCAAAACCCTAATGTTTATGGTGGTTTATGGCCTGATAGTGATTGCCTTAGGGCTGGTGTTTGAGGCGGAGATCTTTGCTAGTCTGGGGGCCGATGAGACACTTTTTCCGGTGATGAGTCAATATTATCGGATTATTTTTCCGTTTCTATTCTTCCAGTTTATTGTTATCCAAATATATTTCTTTATTCGCCTAGATGGCTTTCCCAATTTAGCCGCTTTGGGACTTGCTATAGGTGCAGCGGTCAATATTTCCCTGGACTATCTGTTTATTGCCGTCTATGACTGGGGACTTACTGGCGCTGCTCTGGCGACGGGGATATCAGAGGTAATGTCTCTCGCGGTTATGCTGTTTTACTTTGTCCACCCAGAACGAAAAATATCTTTTGGATTGCAGCAAAAAAATTGGCAAGAGGTCTTTCAAGCAGCTTATAACGGTATCTCTGAATTTATTAATGAAGTGTCCGGCGCACTGATTGCCTTTATTTTTAACTGGATGCTTATTCAACGTGCGGGCGTTACTGGTGTGGCCGCCATTACATTAGTCAACTATCTATTGTTTATTGGATTTATTGCGTACTTTGCTATTTCAGATTCTATTCAGGTGATAATTTCGCAAAATTTTGGGGCGCAAAAACCGGCGAGAATCCGAGCATTCTTGCGTGTCGCCGGTATGATGATTAGCGGAGTCAGTGTAGGTATTATCAGTCTATTGATCTTTGGTAGTGAATCACTGATCGGCCTGTTTATCGATGTTGAGAAAGATAGCGAAACCCTTGTACTGGCCCTAGAGTTTGTCACCTATGTTTGGCCAGTGTTTATTTTTGCCGGCTTTACTATGCTGATATCTGGTTACCTCACTGCAGTTCATCTGCCGTTTCAGTCTGCACTAGTGGCTAGCTGCCGCAGTTTAATTATGCCAGCGGGGTTCCTGATTCTGTTTTATATGCTGTTATCAGATTATCGTTTTGTTGCCGCTATTTCTGCTGCCGAGGCGATTAGTTTTATGATTGCGGCAACCCTGTTTGCGTACCATACCCCGACAAAAATTATTCGAGAGCAGGGTTGAGGGAATTTGCGGGCATGTTACTTCTAAAGTCGTGCTTATAAAAATAAAAATCGCTAGCTGCCTTTCTCTTTGAGGTAGATTTAGAGTAAACCAAGAAAATTAAATGCTAGGATGATTTTATGTGGCTTACTAAAAAGTCCACCGCTACCTTCACCTTTGGTACTAAATATTGCTGCTTTTGGTAAAGCAGAAATATTGCTAGATTTTTATTTTGATTAATTCGCAGCTTTGGTTTGATCATTAGTTCTCTTAGGTCTCCGCTATCTAAATGCTGCTGAACCGACCATCTGGGTGCCATACATATGCCATGGCCTAAAGCCGTCTGCTGGCGAATCCAGGCACCATTGTTAGAAATGCTCAGCACCTTCCCCGATACATCTAGCCACTCCCCATTGTGTTCACACAACCAGGGAGAGGGGCCATTGGGCGTGCGGAAAAACAATCCTTTATGATCACGCAAATCAGTAGCAATTTTAGGTGTTCCATTCAATGCTAAGTAGTCTGGCGAGGCTACCGGGATAAACTCATTGTCCATTAGACGTACGGCCTGAACTCTCTCATTGGGCGCATAACCGCCACGGATGGCAATATCTACTTCGTCCCTAGAAAGAGTAGATAACTCGTCACTGAAACTCACATCTAAAACAATTTCTGGATACAGAGTTTTAAATTGTTCGAGCAACGGAATGAGGATTTGTTCGCCAAAGGTCACCATAGTGCTGATTCGCAGAAAGCCTGTGGGTTTAGCCTGATAGCTTCTAACTGACTCGTCACTATGCTCTAACTGTGCCAATACATCTTGCACCTGCTTATAATAAAGCTGTCCAATCTCAGTAACTCGGACCACACGGGTGGTTCGCCTGAGCAGATTTGCCCCCAGACTCTTTTCGAGATCGGCAATACGCCTAGACAATGATGAGGCTGGGACCGAGAAAGTCTCTGCCGCCTTTGTAAAGCTACCTGTCTCCACCACCTTGTTAAAGTAGCGCAATGCCCTAAGTTGATCCATTGTTGTGTTCTCTATCTTGATCTTATTATTGCTGAAAAGGCAATAGAATAACCTAATTAGTACTTCTTGTGGTGCTCATTAATTCAAGAAAAGTTAGTCCGGTTGTATTGACTAGTTAACGACTGTGGTTACAGTAGAGCACTATTATCAGGATTAGATAAATTGTATTTACTCAACAAAAAAATTGTTCTTGGTATTGGTATTTTTATAAGCCTACCAGTTTTAGCGATGCTGATTGTGGCTTGGACCATGACGTCTAATATTATGTATCCTCGTTATGTCTGCAGTGAACAGCACTTTATCTATTGTGGTGACCCCTCTCAGCTAGGTCTAAGATTTGAAGATATTTCCTTTATAGCAGATGATGGATATGAACTAAATAGCTGGTATATCCCCGCCCAGCAATCAACCAAAGCAGTTATTTTCGTTCATGGCCATGGAGCCGATCGGCATGAGGGTATGCGCTGGTTTAGTGCTATTCATAAAGCGGGCTTTAATATACTGGCCCTGGATCTGAGAAATAGTGGCAAGAATCGGCCCGCTTTTTCGTCAATGGGCTACTTCGAGAAAAAGGATGTGCAGGCGGCAGTAGATTATTTGTATAGGCAAACCCAGGTGCAGAGCGTTGGGATCTTTGGCACGTCTATGGGAGCAGTAACCTCAATTATGGCGATGGATAAGGATTCGCGCATAGGGGCAGGGGTTTTTGAGGCAGGCTGGTCAAACCTGAATGACCTCTTTACCCAGCTTATTACGAAACAGCTTGGCCTACCGAGCTTTCCTCTTTTGCCTTTAATAAGCTGGATACTAGAGTGGCGAACTGGATTGGATATGGACCAATTGAACCCGCAACAAATACTGGGAGATATTACGCCCAGACCAGTATTCATTATTCATTGCACCGGAGACAGGCTAATTGATTTCTCCCATGGGGAACGTAATTTTGAAGCTGCCAATGAGCCCAAAGAATTTTGGCAGTCCTCCTGCCAGACTCATGCCAGAGCCTGGCAATCGGATCCAGACTATATTGAAAAACGCGTTACCAAGTATTATCTAAAATATCTCTAGGCTACTGACTGTGCTGTATAACAGAGCATGTTGCACATTCCCGCGCCAGATTCTGGTGCATTTTTATCCTCTCCAATCAATAGTCGCGCTCAAAAGCAGTGGCTGTCCCGCTGATAAACCCTTTGCGGTTGTGGCCCAGGGCACTTCAAATAATCAGCAGGTAGTGCTGGGGACTATCAGTGATATTGCCGAGCGTCTAAAAGCCATGCCATTGCCATCTCCCGCACTATTGATGATGGGCGATGTGATTAAGGCCAATGGTTATGCCGAGCAGCTAGCGGCGCAGACGTTATCCAGTTATCCAACTATAAAAATCAGTCAAGTATAAGTGGGCTGATTGCACCTCCTATGCATTTATTATAGTCTAGACAATGTAAATTCTTAAATTTCGCACGTTTTCCATAACTAATAATATTACAAAGGAATTCACCATGAAAAAGATTCTTATATTTATGCTGTCCTTAACGACTTTGTTAGCCCTCAGCCCAGTCACGTTTGCAGATGACCATGCTCAGCAGGCTACTATGGAAGGCTCGTTTACCACAGTTATGGTGTCGGCACCGAATATTGGCCGATATATAGCGAGTATGAAAAGAGACTCGGCACCATTTGAGTCAATGGGTGCGACAGCCGCCGGCTACTGTATCACCATGTCTGGTCAGGACTATCCTGGTCAAATGCGCATATGGACTGGATTTTCGAATGTCACAGCTGCGATGGTTGGTGCCACAAAATATAATCCTAGCACTACGGAAAATTACATTTCAAAGCTTAGAGAAGTTAAGCATTCCACGACATGGAAGCCGCTAAAACCCTTTAAACTGGCGCCGGGATATGAGCGAGTGCAGAGCGTTAAGGTTGCGCCAGAAAATGTTCCTGCCTTTGTGGCTGCAATGTCGAACTTAGAAAAAGCACTGCAAGAGGGCGGTCATCCCAGTTTTACTAATGGCGTGTTTTTACCCATTGGTGGAGGTACCCATGATATCAATACTTTAATGCTCCGTTCGATTACACCAACGCCGGAACTTCATGGTGCGATGTTTGATGAATATTTTGCAGGCACTGCTTCCTGGGCAGAGGCCTATCTGTCTGTAGGTAAACTGATCATGTCCCTTGAAAGCGATAACTTTGAAGCCTGTGAGCAGATCTATTCCGCAAGTTAAGCGACGATAAAATTTCAACTATGTCT
>Ga0233444_10000731_pt1 | contig 40482 bp, 42 predicted proteins | sample SI_124_October20_6_FD_182792 | JGI IMG/M metagenome (GOLD analysis project Ga0233444, IMG submission 182792) | Seawater microbial communities from Saanich Inlet, British Columbia, Canada - SI_124_October2016_10_MG | ecosystem: Environmental > Aquatic > Marine > Inlet | place: Canada: British... | reverse complement strand
AAACTACTGATAAAGTTTTGGGTGCACACATTATTGGCCCTCATGCAGGAGAACTTATTGCAGAAATAGGTGTAGCAATGGAATTTGGTGCAAGCTCTGAAGATATTGCAAGAACTTGTCATGCCCATCCAACATTTTCAGAAGCTGTTAAAGAAGCAGCATTATCAGTAGATAAAAGAGCAATACACTCTTAATGTATAATTTCTATTAACAAATTGACCAAGATAAAAATTAAATTATAAAAATATGAATATAGTATGTTCAAATATATCTTAATACCATTACTAATTATTTTAAACTCATGTGGTACTATTGTTAATGATGCAAACGTGCCAGTAACACTTTCTTTTAGTGATGGGAGCTCAGGAAAATGCAAACTATCAAATAAAAGAGCACAATATTTAGTTGATGTTCCATCAACAACAATGATCAGAAGATCTGATGATGCATTAGAATTTGATTGTGAAACGGCAAATAATATGTACGGTTGGGGAAGCATTCCAAGTGGTATGGAGGGTGGAAAGGTAGCAGCCAGTGTTATTTTTTTAGATTTAGGCATAACAGATGCGATAACAGATAAATCAAGAACTTATCCACCTAGTTTTGTCATCCCAGTATCTTCAACTGGAAAAGGATTATTTGATTAATTTGGATTATCGATTTTTGAGATTGATTTAAAAGAATTTCTAAACCATTCTAAATAGAAAAAAGTAGCCTTATTCTCCTTTAACTAATTTTTAAATAAACGCTCTCTTTAAGTATCATTCTTAATAAATTCTCATATTATTATGATATGAAAGTACCGATTCTTTTACCAAATATATTTAATCATCCTTTTACTTATGAGAGTGATATTAATTTAAAGGTAGGAGATTATGTGGTGGTACCTTTTGGTAAATCTAAAATCACAGGAGTAGTTTGGGATGAATTTGAAAAAAAAAATAATAGAAATTTTAAGATTAAAAGTGTTTTAAAAAAATTAGATGTTATTCCATTAAAAAAAACTACAATAAAATTTCTTAATTGGTTTTCAGAATACAATATAATTCCAAAAGGAATGGCCTTAAAATTGGTTTTACTAAGTAGCAATGCTGTAGAAAAATTTCAAAAAGATGCTTATAAAATTTTTGACATAAATATTAAAAAAAATTCAATAAAACTTTCTGAAGAACAGAAAAAATCTCTTAAAAAAATGAATATTTCAAATCAAAAATTTAGAGTCCATGTTCTACAAGGAACAACTGGCTCAGGTAAGACCATGGTATACTTTGAAGCTCTTAAAGACATTATAAATAAAGGTTTTCAGGGGTTAATCTTATTACCTGAGATTGGCTTAACAGGTCAGTTTGAAAAAAAATTTATAGAGTTTTTTGGTTTTACCCCAGCTGTTTGGCACTCTGGTATTACCAAAAAAAATAAAGAAATTATTTGGAGTGGAATTGCAAGTGGAGAAATTAAAGTTGTCATAGGTGCTAGATCATCATTATTTTTACCATTTAAAAAGCTAGGTTTAATTATTGTTGATGAAGAGCATGATCAATCTTACAAACAAGATGAGGGTGTTACTTACAATGCAAGAGATATGGCTATTTCAAGAGCCTCATTTGAAAATATACCTATCAATTTAATTACAGCTGTTCCATCAATTGAAACCTATGAAAACATTCAAAAAGGTAAATATAGCATTTCTAAATTAGAAAAACGTTACCAAAATGCATCTTTACCAAATTATGAAATAATCAATCTTAACGAAACGAAATTAGAAAAACAATCTTGGCTTTCAAAAAAAATAATCGAGAGAGTAAATTTTCATCTTGATAAAAATGACCAGGTATTATTTTTTTTAAATAGACGAGGATTTTCTCCTCATGTACTTTGTAACAAATGCTTCAATAGTTACTCATGCCCAAATTGTTCAATTAATTTAGTTTATCATAAAAAAAAGAATAATTTATTGTGTCATTATTGTGGTTTTAAATCCTCTTTAAAAAGAGCTTGTATTAAAGATGGGGATTGTGAATTTATTTTTAGTGGCCCAGGTGTTGAAAGAATATCTGAAGAAGTTAAAAAAAACTTTCCATCAAAAAAAATTGAAATTTTTTCAAGTGATACTATGAATAAAAAAAGTTCTAGTGATAAATTAGAAAAAATAATTAATAATGAAGTTCAAATTTTAGTTGGAACCCAATTAATTTCTAAAGGTTTTCATTTTCCAAGTCTTAACTGTATTGTAGTAGTTGATATTGATCTTTCTTTACAAGGACATGATTTAAGAGGAGCTGAAAAAAATTTACAGTTATACCATCAACTTTCTGGACGCGCAGGAAGAACAGGTAAACCTGCTACTGTGTATTTTCAAACTTATAATACTAATACTAAAATGATTTCTGATTTAACAAATAGTAATCCTGATATTTTTCTTGATAGAGAATTGGATATTAGAAGACAAAACAAGCTTCCACCATTTCAAAGATTTATCTCACTAATATTAACAGGTGATAATGAAGTAAAATTAGAAAAAGAAGCCTTTTATTTTAAAAACTTTATTGAAAAAAAAATTGAGGCAAGAGTATTAGGACCGGTTAGTGCACCAATTTTTAGATTAAAAAGAAAATTTAGAATAAGAATGTTAATCAGAGGCTCAAAATCTCTCAAATTACAGAATTCAATTGCTGAAATTATCCCAAATTACAAATTTTCATCAGGAATAAAACTTTCAGTTGATGTTGATCCAATAAACTTCAATTAACCTTTAAAAAAAGGACTTTTAAACGAACGTGCTACTTGAAGACATAATGGTCATATGCTAATTAAAGCGTGATTTTAAAATAATCTTCAATATAACAGAGGTACCAAGTTGAGTAAAAATAAGGGATTTTCAATAACTTCAGCTGAAAGATATTCTTTAGCATTGTACGAACTAGCAAGCGAGAATAATGCTCTTTCACAAGTTGAAAATCAATCCTCATCTATATTAAATTTAATTTCTTCAAGTAAAGATTTTTCAAATTTAATTAAAGACCCTACAAATAACCAAGAAAATCTTTTAAAGGTTATAGAAAATATTTCAAATGATAATAAATTTGAGAATTTATTAAAAAGTTTTTTAGGTTTTTTAGTTACTAAAAGACGTTTTTTTTATGTAGAGCAAATTTTAAAAAGTTTTATTGAAACATGCTCTAAAAAAAGAGGAGAATTAAAAGCTGAGTTAAAGTCTGCAAAAGAACTATCTAGTGATGAGATTTCTAAAATCACAGATGAGCTTACTAAAAACTTTAGTTCAAAAATAAAATTAAACTACAAACATGACGAAAGTTTAATAGGAGGTTTGGTAGTACAAGTTGGAAGTACTATGGTGGACACCTCAATTAAAAATAAATTACAACAAATCGAAAACAGAATGATAGAGGCATAAATGGAAATAAATCCTTCAGAAGTAACAAAGATACTAAAAGAACAAATTAAAAATTTTGGTGATAAAGCAGAAGTAACCGAAGTTGGGCAAGTACTATCAGTAGGAGATGGTATTGCTAGAATTTATGGTCTTGACAATGTCCAAGCTGGGGAGATGGTTGAGTTTGCTGATGGATCTAAAGGTATGGCCTTAAACTTAGAAAGTGAAAATGTCGGTGTTGTAATTTTTGGCGATGACAGAAATATCAAAGAAGGTGATACTGTAAAAAGAACTGGAAACATTGTTGATACTCCAGTTGGAAAAGAATTATTAGGTAGAGTTGTTGATGGTTTAGGAAATCCCATTGATGGTAAAGGACCTTTAGATAAAAGTGTTAAAAAAAGTAGAGTTGAAGTTAAAGCTCCTGGAATTATTCCAAGACAATCAGTTAGTGAACCTATGCAAACAGGTCTAAAATCTATCGATAGTTTGGTTCCAGTTGGAAGAGGTCAACGTGAATTAATTATTGGTGATAGACAAACGGGTAAAACTGCAGTTGCAATTGATGCAATTATCAACCAAAAAAAAATTAACGAGTCTGGTGACGAGAAACAAAAACTTTATTGTATCTATGTTGCTATTGGTCAAAAAAGATCAACTGTAAGACAAATTCAAAAAACATTAGAAGAAGCTGGAGCAATGGAGTACACGACAATAGTTGCAGCAACAGCATCTGACTCAGCGCCACTTCAGTTTTTAGCGCCTTACACAGGGTGTACAATGGGTGAATATTTTAGAGATAACGGAATGCATGGATTAATTATTTATGATGATTTATCTAAGCAGGCTGTTGCTTATAGACAAATGTCTCTATTGTTAAGAAGACCTCCAGGACGTGAAGCTTATCCTGGTGATGTATTCTACCTCCATAGTAGATTATTAGAAAGAGCTGCTAAGTTAAGTGATGAGCATGGAGGAGGTTCATTAACTGCCCTTCCAATTATTGAAACACAAGGAGGTGACGTATCAGCGTTTATTCCAACTAATGTGATTTCAATTACTGATGGTCAAATTTTCTTAGAAACTGAACTTTTTAACCAAGGAATTAGACCAGCGATTAACGTTGGATTATCAGTTTCTAGAGTTGGTTCTTCAGCACAAACAAAAGCGATGAAAAAAGTTTCTGGATCGATGAAATTGGAATTAGCCCAATACAGAGAGATGGCTGCTTTTGCTCAATTTGGTTCTGATTTAGATGCATCAACACAGCAACTTTTGAACAGAGGTTCAAAATTAACTGAACTTCTTAAACAAAAACAATATTCACCAATGACAGTAGCAGAACAAGTTATTTCTGTCTTCTGTGGAGTAAAGGGATATTTGGATGATATTGAATTAAAAGATATTGCTGAATTTGAAAACAAAATCATTGAAAAATGTAAGTCAGATAAACCTGAAATAATTGATTCAATTCAAAGCTCAGGTAAACTTGAAGACGATAAAGAAAAATTACTAATCGAAGTAATTACTCAATTAAAGGAAAACTTTAAATCTTAATTTATTATGGCAAGTTTAGACGACCTTAAAAAAAGAATAGCTAGTGTAAAATCTACACAAAAAATTACAAAAGCTATGAAGATGGTAGCAGCAGCAAAACTTAGAAGGGCTCAAGAAAGTGCTGAGAAAGGAAGACCTTATTCAGAAAAAATGAATAATATAATTCTAAATCTTTCTAGTGGGATTTCTGACAAAGAAAATGCTCCAAAATTATTATCTGGATCAGGTAATGATAAAGTGCACCTTTGTGTTGTGATGACTTCTGATAGAGGTTTATGTGGTGGCTTTAATTCAAATATAATTAAAAAAGCCAAAAGCTATTTTGCAAAACTTGCAGAAGATGGAAAAGATTTAAAGATCATTACTGTGGGTTCTAAAGGTAACGATCAACTTAAAAGAGCTTATGGTGATAAGATAATTGCCAATATTTCATTTAAAGAATCTAAACATGCCAATTATTTTGATGCTGAAAAAGTTGGTAAAATGGTTATTGAAAAATTTGGAGCTGAAGAGTTTGATGTTTGTACTATTTTTTATAACCAATTCAAAAATGTAATTACGCAAATTCCTCAAGCTCAACAAATAATTCCTTTGAATGTTGAAAATTCAGAAGAAGATAAATCTGATGATAGTTACGAGTTTGAACCAGATGAGGATGAAATTTTAAGCAATTTATTGCCAAAAAATATTTCAACACAAATATTTAAGGCGATGTTAGAGAATTCAGCTAGTGAACAGGGCTCAAGAATGAGTGCAATGGATAATGCAACCCGAAACGCAGGTGAAATGGTTGACAAGCTTACTATTGAGTATAATAGAAGTCGTCAGGCAGCAATTACTAAAGAACTAATAGAAATCATATCAGGAGCAGAGAGTTTATAATTATGAGCAAAGGAAAAATCACACAGATCATTGGAGCAGTAGTAGACGTTAAATTTGATGAAGATCTTCCAGAAATTTTATCAGCATTAGAGTGTAAAAATGGAGACAATAGACTAGTTTTAGAGGTTGCTCAGCATTTAGGAGAATCTACAGTTAGAACAATTGCAATGGATGCTACCGAAGGATTAAAGAGAGGTGATGAGGTTATAAACACTAAAGCACCCATCCAAGTTCCTGTTGGACCAGAAACTTTAGGAAGAATTATAAACGTTATTGGTGAACCTATCGATGAAAAAGGTGAAGTTAAAACAAAAGAAAAGTGGCCAATCCACAGAGCAGCTCCTGAATTTAGTGATCAGTCAACAGAAACAGAAATATTAGTTACTGGAATTAAGGTAGTTGATTTATTAGCACCATATGCCAAAGGTGGTAAAATTGGTTTATTTGGTGGAGCTGGAGTTGGAAAAACAGTTTTAATTATGGAATTAATTAACAACGTTGCAAAAGCGCATGGTGGTTTTTCAGTTTTTGCAGGTGTTGGAGAGAGAACTAGAGAAGGAAATGATTTATACCATGAGATGATAGATTCAGGTGTAATCAAGAAAGATGGAGCTGGATCTAAAGCTGCACTAGTTTATGGACAAATGAACGAACCTCCTGGGGCTAGAGCTAGAGTAGCTCTTACAGGATTAACTGTAGCTGAGTATTTTAGAGATCAAGAAGGACAAGACGTTCTTTTTTTCGTAGATAACATTTTCAGATTTACACAAGCAGGTTCTGAGGTGTCAGCCCTATTGGGAAGAATACCGTCAGCTGTTGGTTATCAGCCTACACTTGCAACTGATATGGGTAACCTTCAAGAAAGAATTACTACAACTAACAAAGGATCAATTACATCGGTACAGGCGATTTATGTACCAGCCGATGACTTAACTGACCCTGCGCCAGCAACCTCATTTGCTCACTTGGATGCAACTACCGTTCTTTCAAGACAAATTGCAGAAATTGGTATTTATCCTGCAGTCGACCCACTTGATTCTACTTCAAGAATTTTGGACCCTAGAATAGTTGGTGATGAGCATTATAGAGTTGCAAGAGAAGTTCAAAAAATTCTACAAACTTATAAATCTTTACAAGATATTATTGCCATTTTAGGTATGGATGAATTATCAGAGGAAGATAAGCTAGTTGTAGCTAGAGCAAGAAAAATACAGAGATTTTTATCTCAACCATTCTTTGTTGCAGAAGTGTTTACTGGATCTCCAGGGAAACTGGTTGATTTAGATTCAACAATAAAAGGTTTTGCTGCGATTTGTAAAGGTGATTATGATCATCTTCCAGAAGCAGCTTTTTATATGGTTGGAACTATAGAAGAAGCGATAGAAAAAGCTGATAAAATGGCCAAGGAAGCAGCTGCTTAATGAGTGAAGAGTTTAAAATTGAGATAGTAAACCCAGAAAAATCTTTTTTAGTTAAAGAAGATGCTTCAGAAGTTGTTGTACCTGCATTTGAAGGTGAAATGGGAATACTTAAAGATCACATTTCTATTATCTCATTTTTAAAACCTGGGGTTATAAAAATTTTATCAAAATCTGGTGCTGAAAATTATTATGTCGAAGATGGCATTGTTGAATTTAAAAATAATAATTTATCAATTCTAACTAGCTCAATATTTAATCTTACAGATTTAGATAAATCTAAACAGCAAGATTTATTAAAATTAGCTGAGGAGGAAGCAAGTAATCCTGAAATAAACGACCAATCTAAGTATTTAGTTGATCAAAAAATTGAAGTATTAAAATCTCTTAATTAATAATTTGTTTAACTTTTTCTTGAAGTTCTTTATAAACATGTAGTTTAAAATCTACTACAACCTCTGTGATTTGATCAAGATCTATCCATTTCCAATCTAAAAACTCTGGGTTTTTAGTTTTAATATTAATCTCTTTTTCATCTCCAACAAATTTCATTAAAAACCACTTTTGTTTTTGGCCTTTATATTTACCTTTCCAAATAATGCCCAGTAAACGATCTGGAAGTTCATAGGTAATTGTGCCATCTAGTTCTTTTATTAATTCTACACTTTTAACACTAGTTTCTTCTTCTAGCTCCCTGTAGGCTGCTTTTAAGAAATCTTCACCATCATCAACACCTCCTTGAGGCATTTGCCAAAATTTTTTTGCATTATCTATTCTTCTTGCAACAAAAACTTTATTCTCATTATTTAATAAAATTATTCCTACACCAGTTCTTAGCGGTAATTCGCCAAAATTTTTATTCATACTATCCGTTTAATAGTTTTATTGCGTAATTTAGTTGATTATCAGTATCAGTTTTGATTCTAAAATCATCACCTTCTTCATTTACTTCAATATCTGGTCTTACCCCAACTTCAGATATAGATTTTCCAGATGGAAGATAATATTTTGAAACTGTTAGTCTTATGGCCCCTTTATTTTTTAGAGGAATTATTGATTGTACTGATCCTTTACCATAACTATTTTCGCCGAGCACAATAGCTCTTTTGTGATCTTTGAGCGCTCCTGCAACTATTTCTGATGCTGATGCAGAACCATAGTTGATTAGTACCACTAAAGGCTTTCCTTCAGTAATATCTCCTTTTCTTGCAAACCATTTTCTATTTTCTGATTTCTTTCTACTTTTTGTTGATACTATTTCTCCATTTTGCAGAAAAAAGTCAGAAATTTTTATTGCTTGAGATAATAAGCCACCAGGATTATTTCTTAGGTCTAAAATGAATGCTTTTAAGTTTTCATTTTTTTTTAATTTTTTTATTTGTTTTTTGATTTGATCACTACTGTTATCATTGAAAGAAGTTAATCGAATGTACCCAATATTATTTTCCAAAAGATCTGATTTTACAGATTGAACTTCAATAATTTCTCTTGTTACTTTTAAATTGAGAGCTTTTTTTACTCCTCGTCGTCTTATAGTGAGTTCAATATCAGTACCCACTAGACCTCTCATTAGATCAACTGCTTCACTCAATGACTTTCCTTGCACCTGAACGTTATCTATTTTTACAATGTAGTCCCCAGCTTTAATTCCTGCTTTAGATGCGGGCGTATCATCTATGGGAGTAATAACTTTTACAACACCAGCTTCCATGCTGACTTCAATTCCAAGACCACCAAACTCACCACTAGTTTCTGTTTGCATTTCTTGAAATATCTCTGGTGACATATAAGATGAATAGGGATCAAGTGATTGAAGAAGACCATTGATGGCAGAGTCCATACTTTCAGATTGATTAATTTCATCCACATATTCTTTATTTATTTTTTCGAGGACCTCACCAAATAAATCAATTTTCTTATAAATATCTATTTCAGCTGAATTTATCGAATATGAAAAAAAAAAAGAGGATAAAAAAATTATTAAATAAAATTGAATTTTTTTCATATAATGACTTTTTCTTTTGGTAATAGTTCAGACCAAATTTTTTCAAGTTCATAAAACTTTCTTTTTTCTGGATGAAAAATATGTACAATTAAATCAATACCATCAACAAGTTTCCACTCATTACTTTCTTTACCCTCTATTTTAGAATTTTTAATTCCATTATCCTTTAACTTTTCTAAAACTTGTTCTGATAAAGACTGAATGTGTCTTGAAGACGTGCCACTTGCAATTATCATATAGTCAGCCATTGAGCTTTTATCTTTAAGATCAATAGTGACAATATCTTGTGCTTTGTTTAGATCCAGTGTGTCTATTACAACTGATTTGAGATCTGAAATTTTATCCATTAATTAAAATCAGACTATCAAATTTTTCTTAATTGAGAAGATGAAATGTTGACTTTTTTAAACTCTACAAATGTAAGTGTTTTATTATTGAGTCTCTTAAATGTCTTTGATTTTAAAGAATTTTTTTTATAACCATGACGATCAAATACAATGATATTACATTTTTGTGAAATTAATTTTGATTTATACCACTTATGAAAGCTGATTAAGTTATCTGCTCCCATTAAAAAAAAAATTTCAATGTTTTTATCTTTTTTAAGATAGTTGATTAAATCAATAGTCTTATTAGATTTTATAATATTTTCATAAAATTTAACTTTTATGAAAGAATTTAGTCCTATTATTTTTTTGCAATCTTTTATCTTTTTAGAAATTGGTGTTTTGCTTTCAGCTTTGAGTGGATTTTTTTTAGTGATTGCCCAAATAATTTTTTCAAGTTTAAATCTTTTTCTAGCTTCTTTAGATATTGCTAGATGTCCTTTGTGAGCTGGATCAAATGAACCTCCTAAAATTCCAATTTTCATTTTAAATATCTAGTTTATTTTCTTATTTTTCCTTTACTTGAAATTTCATATTTGTATGAAACTAATTGTTCTAAACCAACTGGGCCTCTCGGGGGAAGTGTATTTGTCGATATACCTACTTCACCACCAAAACCAAATTCACCACCATCAGCAAATTGTGTTGAAGTGTTATGCATTGCAATAGAGCTTTTAACATTTTTTAAAAACTTATTAGCTGTTTTTTTATTTTTAGTAATTATGGAGTCAGTATGCATTGTTCCATATTTATTGATATGATGAATGGCTTCTTCATCACTCTTCACAACTTTAACCGATACCGCTGCTGTCAAATATTCTGTAGACCAATCCTTTTCTTTGGCTGGATACACTTTACCTTTGAAGTATTTTCTTATGATATTGTCTCCATATATTTTACAATTTTGATCATCAAGTCTTTTTAAAATTGGATTACAAAATTTTTTTACTATTTTCTCATGAAGTAAAATAGTTTCTGTTGCACCGCAAATGGCTGTATTTCTTAATTTTGCATTATAAATAATTTTCGATGCCATATTTAGCTCCGCATCTTTATCTACAAATGTATGACAAATACCTTCTAAGTGACCAATTATTGGAACTGTTGAAAATTCTTGAACTCTTTTAACTAAGTTTTTTCCACCTCTAGGAATTATTACATCTATATATTTTTTCATTTTTGAGAGCATGGTATCGACCATTTTTCTATCTTTAGAGTCTACAAATTGAATATAATTTTCATCAACTTTGTTTTTTCGAAGAGCTTGTCGAAATAATTTTGCTAATATTCTATTGGTATTTATTGCCTCAGATCCTCCTTTAAGAATTACAGCGTTACCAGATTTAAAACATAAACTTGCCACATCAGATGTTACATTGGGTCTACTTTCAAAAATAACACCAATCACTCCAATTGGAATAGTTACTCTTTTGATATTTAATCCATTAGGTCTACTCCATTTTTTTAGAGTTACATTTACGGGATCTTTTAGACTTGAAATTTTAATAATAGAGTTTTTAATATTTTTGAGTTTCACCCCATCAATTCTTAATCTGTTAATCAAATTTTCTTTTATTCCTTTGTTTTGTGCAAATTTAATATCTTTTGAGTTTTCTCTTAAAATTGATTTATTTTCTTTATCAAGCAATTCAGCATAAAATTTTAAGACTTTATTTTTGGTGTCTATATCAACTTTTTTTTCAGATGCTTTTCTACTTTTGACACCTATTAAATTCATCATTTTATTCATTCTAAATTTCTACCATATCATCTTTATGAATTACTTCTGATTTAGCAACATAACCCAATAATTTCTCTATTTGATTAGAATGATGTCCCATAATCTTAACTATTTCATCAGAGGTAAAGGAGCTCAAGCCTCTTGCACATTCATTATTTTTTTTATCTAAAATTTTAACATGATCCCCTTTATTAAATTTTCCTGAGATTTTTTTAATTCCAGCTGCTAATAAGCTTTTTCCAGATCTTAGTGCTTTTTTTGCACCATCATCAATTATAATTGATCCTTTTGGCGCAATAGAACTTATGATCCATTTTTTTCTAGCATCAAGCTTTGAAACTTTAGAATTAAACCACGTACAATTATTTTTTTCATTAATCATTGAGATAGGATTTAAGTGTAGTCCATTTGCTATAACCATATTACAGCCTGCTAATTGACAGATTTTTGCTGCTTCAATTTTAGTTTCCATTCCACCACTGCCATATTCGTTTACACCTTTAATATTAATCTCTTTTAAATCTTTTTTTATATCATTTACATTTTTGATTAACTCAGCATCTTTATAAATTTTTGGATTTTTTGTGTAAAGACCATTCACATCTGAAAGAAGAATTAAAGTGTCAGCATCTGAAATTTGTGCAACTCTAGACGCCAGTCTATCATTGTCACCATATTTTATTTCAGTTGTAGCTATTGTGTCATTTTCATTAACGATAGGAATAAAACCTAAATCGAATAAATTTTCAAAGGTTCTCTTAGCGTTTAAAGACCTTCTTCTTTCCTCTGTATCTTCAAGAGTTAATAGGATTTGTGATATATTTAGCTTATATTTTGTAAATGTTTGAGAAAATAAGTTCATCAATTCGATTTGTCCGATTGAAGCTATAGCCTGACTCTTATCAAGTTTAATCGTTTTTTTATTTATATTCATTTTTTTGCATCCAAGCGCTATTGCGCCTGAGCTTACAATTACTACTTTTTGATTTTTATCTTTTAATTTTTTGATATCTTTTGCAAAACTAGAAAGCCATTTTTTTCTAATTTTTTTATTACTATCAACGAGAAGTGAAGATCCTATTTTAACAACAATTATTTTAGAGCTCTTAAGAGACATATGACAAAAGTTTAGCTTTAATTTTAGATATAGAGTCTTTTTCTAATGTAGTCATAGTCATTATTTCACAATTTTTACCTTTTGAGAAATAATCAATTACATCTTTAACGGTATCTTCATCTACTAAATCTATTTTATTAAGTACTACAAGCTCTTTTTTATCAATTAATTTTGAGCTGTAACTTTTTAATTCATTTTTAACTTGTTCATAAGACTCATTTAAATCTAAGTTAGTAATATCTATAAGATGCAATAATGATTTACATCTCTCTATATGTTTTAAAAACTGTATACCAAGACCAACACCTTCATGAGCGCCCTCTACAAGTCCTGGAATATCTGCAATAGTAATTTCTTTATCATCATAAGATGCAACTCCTAAATTAGGATTTAAAGTAGTGAATCTATAATTTGCGATTTTTGGATTTGCGTTTGTTATTGCAGCTAACAAACTTGATTTTCCAGCATTTGGTAAGCCAATTATTCCAATGTCAGCGATTGTTTTTAATTGAAGCCAAATTGTAAACTCTTCTCCAATTCCACCTTTGGTAAATTTTCTTGGAGCTCTATTTGTAGAACTTTTAAATCTAGTATTTCCAAGTCCACCTTTGCCACCAATAGCAACGACAAACTCTTCTCCTCTTTTATTAAAATCAAATAGTAAAGTTTTGTTGTCTTCTTCAAAAACTTGAGTTCCAAGGGGCACTTTTAGAAATAAATCGTCACCTCCTTTACCTGTACGATTTTGTCCAGCACCATTTTCTCCTCGTTGTGCCTTATGATGTTGTTGGTATCTATAATCTATAAGTGTGTTAAGATTTTCTTCAGCCTTTAAAATTATTGATCCACCCTTTCCTCCATCACCTCCATCGGGGCCTCCATATTCAACATATTTTTCTCTTCTGAAGCTTGGTGAGCCATCGCCACCGTTTCCAGCTTTAGTATAAATTTTTACTTGATCTAGGAATTTCATAATACAACATCTATTTAAGTTGTATTATTAATTGGGCTTTACTGAAACGAAAGTTCTGTCTGCTTTAGATTTTTTGAATACAACTTTACCTTTTACTATTGAAAAAATAGAATGATCTTTACCCATTCCAACATTTTCGCCAGGAAAAATTTTAGTTCCTCTTTGTCTTACAATTATATTTCCAGGTATTACTGTCTCACCACCGTACTTTTTAACACCAAGTCTTCGTCCAGCACTATCTCGTCCGTTTCTCGATGATCCACCTGCTTTTTTTGTTGCCATAACTTACCTAATTTATTTATTTGCCGCTTCTGTTTTTGGTTTAACTTCAGCTTCAACTTTTTTAGTTGGTTTAACCATTTTTTCTGCTTCAGATAAAACTTTACCATCTTTAGAAAAAATTTTATTAATTCTAATCATTGTGTGTTCTTGTCTATGACCATTTTTTCTTCTTGAATTATGTCTTCTTCTTTTTTTGAAGATTAAAATAGTTCTATCCTTACCATTTTTAATTAAATCAGCTTCTACTTTAGCACCTTCAACATGTGGGGTACCTATTTCTATAGATTTATCATCTCCATATGCAAGTATTTCGTTGAATTCTATCTTGGACTCAGGTTTTGAGTCTGGTAATTTTTCAATTTTCAGGATTTCACCAGCTTTTACTTTATACTGTTTTCCACCTGTTTTTATTATTGCGTAAGACATAGTAAGAATTTAAATTTAAGTTAACGCAATATAGTTGTAGCAAGGTTTTAGTCAAGTCGAATTAACTAGAAATTATCCTTTAAATCTCTCAATTTTGAAAAGGATTCAACGTTTTTTGCTCTTAAAAATATATTACATTCTATTTCATCTTTGATGCTAGAGGGGATAGTGGGCAAGTTGTTTTTAAGCTTTTCATTAATTTTTGATATTTTGTTTTGTAAATTTATATTTTCAGGCTCATGTTTGATACAAAACTTGGAATTTTGAAGTGTGTATTCATGTCCACAATAAATTTTAGTGTCATCAGGAAGGCTTTTTATCTTTCCTAAAGAGTTAAACATTTCTTGATAAGTGCCTTCAAAAATTTTTCCACAACCAAGAGAAAATAGTGTGTCACCAGTAAAGATTAGTTTTTCTTTAAAAAAATGAAAACTAATATGACCTGAGGTATGACCAGGTACATGAATAATTTTTGCCTCAAAGTTATCAGCTTTCCAAATTTGACCATCCTCAAGTAAAACTTGGATCTCTGGAATTCTATTAACGTCATCTTTATACCCAACTACAATTGAATTATATCTGTTTTTTAGATCTATATTTCCTCCAATATGATCAAAATGATGATGTGTATTTAGAATATATTTTAGAGTAATATTTTCTTTTTCAATAAAATTAATAACTGGTTTAGATTCACTTGGGTCAATTACACATGCTGTATTATTAGATTCATCAATTACTAAATAACTGTAATTATCTTTTAAGCAGGGAATTATCTCTATTCTCATATTATTTTTCAATTAAAAATATACCTAGATCGGCAAATAAATTTTTAAGACCCAAATTAGTATCATTAATTGATGATACGCTTTCGTTATTTAGAGCTATCGATTTGAAAATTTTAAAATTTCTAGATTTAACAAAATAATCAAAATCTTTAATTGTACACATATGTAAATTTGGAGTGTTATACCATTCATCAGGTAATGTTTTAGTTATAGGCATTGTTCCTTTAGTTAATAAATGAAGTCTAATTTTCCAAAAACCAAAATTAGGGATGGTAACTATTGCTTTTTTTCCAACTCTTAATAATTCATTTATTACCAGTTCAGGATTTAAAAATGCCTGAAGTGTTTGACTTAAAATAACATAATCAAAAGATTTGTCTGGAAATTGTATTAAATCTTTTTCAGCATTTCCTTCAATTACCGTTAGACCTTTTGCTATACATTTTTGAACTTTATCTTTTGAGATTTCTAATCCTCTAATGTTAATATTTTTATTATCTTTTAAAAATTTCATTAAAGTACCATCAGCACACCCAACATCTAAAACTTTTTTATCTTTTTCAATTAAATCAGCAATAACTTTGAATTCATTTTTCATAATTAATTATCTGTATAAGATTTGTCTAAAAAATTTTTAAGAGCATTTAGAAAGTCTGGAACATCAAGTAAGAAAGAGTCATGTCCTTTGTCTGACTCAATTTCAACAAAACCCACATCAGCACCAATAGCATTTAAAGCAATTACAATATCTTTATTTTCCTGAGTAGGGTAAAGCCAATCTGATGTAAAAGATATTATGAAAAATTTAGCCTTGGTATCTTTAAAAGCATCTGACAAATTTCCGTTAAATTGTTTAGCTAAATCAAAGTAATCCATAGCTCTTGTAATATAAAGGTAACTATTTGCATCAAATCTATCTACAAAAACTGATCCTTGGTATCTCAAGTAACTTTCAATTTGAAAGTCAGCATCAAATCCAAATTTAAGATCTTCTCTTTCTTGTAATTTTCTACCAAATTTTTCTTGAAGACCTTTTTTTGAAAGATATGTGATGTGAGCAGCCATTCTTGCAACTGCCAAACCTTTATTGGGTATAGTATCCTTGGAACCATAATCTCCTTCATTCCAATTGTTATCTGCAGCAATCGCCTGTCTTCCAAGTTCATTAAATGCAATATTTTGTGCCGAATGACTCGAGGTACATGCAATAGGAATTACAGTTTTAGCCTTATCTGGAAAATTACTAATAAATTGCAGAACTTGCATTCCTCCCATTGATCCTCCAACAATAGAAAAAAGTTTTTCTATACCAAAGTGATCTAGTAAATTATTCTGTGCATTTACCATGTCATTAATGGTGATCACAGGAAAATTTGTACCAAAAACTTTTTGTGTATTTGGATCTTTGTGACTTGGCCCAAATGAGCCAAGGCATCCACCAATTACATTTGAGCAGATTACAAAATATTTGTTTGTATCAATTGCCTTATCAGGGCCTACAGCATAAGACCACCAGCCACCTTTATTTGTAATTGGATTTAGACCAGTTACAAATTGATCACCTGTAAGTGCATGAAAAACTAAAATAGCATTATCTTTTTGTTTATTTAAAGTTCCATAAGTTTCATATGCAATGGGAAAATCATTAATAGTTTTTCCACAATCCAGTTTAAGTGGTTTTTTAACTATCAGAGTTTTTAAGTTTAATTCTGTATTCATAATAAATGCTATTATTTGAATTGAGAGAAAAAAAACAATTTTAGCGGTTTTTTTTAAGCGCTCGCAATTCAGTTAAATCAGCGCATAAATTTTGTACTAGATGTTATTTATTATGTCAATTTTTTTTAAAAATGTCTTATTCTATGTAAAAATTTATAATTTTATCTATAAAGAACCCATAAATTAAAAATATGACCATTCCAAAATTTAAAAATTTTAATATTGAGCCCTACAAACCAGGTAAATCCAAAATTAAAAAACTAAAAAAAATAATTAAATTATCTGCAAATGAGTCAGCTTTGGGAATGAGCTCTAAAGCAGCCAAGATGATATCTAATAAAGGTTTAAATTTAGAGAGATATCCAGATGGTAAATCTCAGAATTTAAGAAAAGAAATATCAAAAAAATATAAATGTGATCCAGATAAAATTATATGTGGAGCAGGTTCAGATGAAGTTATTCAAATGATCTGTCAATTATTTTTAAAGCCAAAAGATGAAGTTTTAGTTCCAGAATACAGTTTTCTAATGTACAGAATTTATGCAAATATTGTTGATGCAAAGGTTAAATTTGCGAAAGAAATTAACTATAAAATTTCAAATATTGAGATACTTAAAAAAGTAACAAAAAATACAAAAATCGTTTTCCTTGCTAACCCTAATAATCCTACTGGAACTTATTTGACAAAAAAAGAAATATTAGAACTTAGAAAAAAATTGAATAAAAATATTTTATTGGTGGTAGATGACGCTTATGCAGAATATATGAAAAATTCTGACTACAAATCAGGATTAGATTTGTTTAAAAACAGAGATAATGTTTTTGTATTAAGAACGTTCTCTAAAATATTTGGGCTAGCTTCTTTACGAGTTGGGTGGGGATATGGATCCAAAAAAATAATAAATGCATTAAATGTTATAAAACCCCCATTTAATGTTAGTCATATTGGGCAAATGGCAGCAACTGAGTCGCTTAAAGATCAAAATTTTATAAAACGCTCAATTAAACATAACTTGTATTACGCAAAGAAAATAAAATCTTTTCTAGAAAGATACGAAATTTTTTCAAATCCAATTTCTGCAAATTTTTTATTTTTAGATTTTGAAAAATGTAAATATACAGCAAAGTATTTTTATGAAAGATTAAAAATAAAAGGAATTATTTTAAGATCCACAGAAGATGGTTATCACATTAAGAATAAATTAAGATTAACTATTGGATCTAAAAATGAAAACTTAGCATTTATGAATGCTGCAAAAAAAATATTAAATTAGTATGAAAAATATTTTGATTATTGGATGTGGGTTACTCGGATCCTCTTTGTTGAGAAGAATTCAAAAAAAAAGGATGGCTAACAAAATTTATATCTATGAGAAATCAAAATCTAATATTACAAAAATAAAAAGATTAAAACTACCTGGAATAATTATAAAAAAATTAGAGGATGGGGTTATAAAAGCAGATTTGATTATTTTATGTACACCAATGAACGAATACAAGAATCTTATTCTTAAAATGAATAAGTATTTATCATCTAAAACCATTATAACTGATATTGGTTCATCAAAAATAGAGTCTTCAAAGATTATTAAAAAATTTTTAAGAAAAGATATCTCGTGGACACAAAGTCACCCAATAGCTGGATCTGAAGTAAGTGGACCAGAACATGGAAGACAGGATATATTTGAGGATAAATGGTGTGTTTTGATAAAAGAGAAAAACACTAAAAAAAATCATTTAAATATATTGAGTAAATTTTGGAAAAAGATTGGATCAAAAATAGTTATTATGAGTTCAGAAAAACATGACAAAATTTTCTCTATAACCAGTCATCTTCCACACCTAATTGCATACAATTTGGTTAAATCAGCACAAGATTTTGAAAAAATACAAAATTATGATTTGATTAAATATAGCGCAGGTGGTTTACGAGATTTTTCAAGAATAGCAGCTTCAAATGAAATTATGTGGAGAGATATATTTTTTAACAATAAAAAAAATATCTCAAAAGCTATCGATCTATTTATCAAAAACTTAAATTCTTTTAAAAAAGATATAAATTCAAAAAATAATAAATCAATTTTAAAAAAATTAATTCAAACAAAAAAAGTAAGAACAAAAATTATTAAATTAAAACAAGATGTAAATAAACCTGATTTTGGAAGAAGTTAATATTTTATAGAGGATATTTTTTTAATAGACAGACAGGCTGTTCTCTCAATTCTCTCTATTGTTTTTATTATCGGCATTATTAATACCTTTTTTTCTGGACCATAAGCATGAATTAATTTTTTAGAATCAATGCACACAGCAACGTGACCTTTCCAAAAAATTATATCACCTTTTTTAAATACTTTTCTTTTTAATTGTTTTGTTGAATATCTGATTTGGTCTTTGGTATCTCTTGGATAAAAAGAGTTATTATAATAATAAAATAGTTGCAATAAAGCTGAGCAATCTATTCCCCTACAAGTTTTACCACCCCACACATATTTAGTTTTTAAAAATAATCTTAATATTTTAAGAAAATCCTTCTCTTTGTGATTAATATTTTTGATATCTTTTTTTTTTAACCATTTATTTTTATCAAATTGTATAAACTTCTTATCTTCATGAATTATTGAAAATTTTGATGCAAAAGGTAAAAAAGATTTCGTTTTATTATTAGGTTTACTATAAATAAAAGCTTTTAAACTATAAACTTTGTGAGTTAGTTTATTAATTTTCTTATACTTTTCATTTTTTATGTAGCCAACATAATGGTCAAATAAAGTTTGTATTTTTAACCAATCTTTTCTCTTTGACAAAATTTTAAATTTTTCACCATAAATTATTTGTGATGTAACTTCAGAATTTTTTGAAGCTTTTTTATAAATATTAGAAAACTGTTTCTTAAAAAGAAAATTATTTTTCACTTAATTTTATTTTATCTTTAATAAACCATAAGCAAATCAAAGATGGAATAACCATTATTGCTGTTAAAATAAAAAATGTACCCCAATCACCATTTAACCAATCAACCAAAGCTCCAGATGATGATGCGAGTGTAGTTCTTCCAGCGGTTCCTATTGAAGCTAATAGAGCGTATTGGGTAGCTGTGTAGGTTCTGTCCACAAGCAATGAAATAAAAGCTACAAAAGCAACTGTTGCAAAAGCTGCAGCTATATCGTCAAAAATTACAGCAACAGCAAATAACCACTCTGATTTTCCACTCCAAGCTAATGCTGTAAATATTAAATTAGTTGCAGCCATTAAAATACCCGCAAGAAACATTGCTTTTAAAACTCCTGATCTAATTACAAATAGACCCCCTAATAATGTAAAGATAACTGTTGTAATCCAGCCTAAAGTTTTTGAATAAATAGCAATATCGCCTTTAGAAAATCCTATTTCCTTATAAAAGACTATAGACATACGACCCAAAAATGCCTCACCTATCTTAAATAAAAACACGAAACCTAAAATACCTATTGCGATTGAAAATCCATTCTTTTTGAAAAAACTTATTACAGGACCCCCAAGGGTTCCACTTATCCAAGCAATTATATTTGTAATAAAATTTTGTGATCCAAGTTTACTTTGAATTAATTCGTCAGTTTTCTTTTGATTAACCTTCCTAGTGCTCGACGGGGCTTCATGAACAAACATTAGCCCAATATTCATTAAAATTACTACTATTCCCAAAATCAAAAATGTTGATTGCCAATAATTAGTTACCCCGATATTTTGTAAGTATTCTGCAGTAAATAAAGCAATTACACCACCTAATTTATATCCACTCCACCAACCAACAACTGCCATTGCAGCACCTGCTGCCATTGATTTGCCTTCATTTTCACCGATCTGTTCAATTCTTAATGCGTCAACAGTTATATCTTGTGTTGCTGATGCAATGGCAATGATTAAACCAATTGTAATTAATAGTGCAAGATTTTCTGTTGGATTTATTAAACTCCACACGACTAAACAAATTAAAATTGCTATTTGCATTAAAACTATCCAGCCACGTCTATGACCAAGTTTTTTTGTTAAATAAGGAATTTGAAGTCTATCTATAAGAGGTGCCCATAAATAATTAAATGCGTATACCCCAAAAATCAACCCTGCCCATCCTATTGTAGATCTACTCAAACCCTCTTCTTTGAGCCATAAACTCAAACTGCTGCCAATTAATACCCATGGAAAACCTGAAATAGCTCCAAGTAGTAATATTCTCATCATTCTTCTATCAAAATAAACCGCAAAGGTTTCTGATAGAGATTGTTTTTTTATTTCAATCATTTTAATTTCTCCAAAAAGATGGCAGAAACAATACTAATATTGCAAAAAGTTCAAGTCTACCTAAAATCATACCAATTGTTAAAATCCACTTAGAAATATCAGGTAGAGATGAAAAATCTCCATTAGGACCTATAATAGGCCCTAATCCTGGTCCAACATTTGAAATTGAAGTAGCAGCACCTGAAATTGAAGTAATAAAATCAAGACCTGTTAAAGACAGTAGGGCGGCAAGCACAAAGAAAATTACGAAGTAAAAATAAATAAAAGAAATTATTGAAGCAATAAATTTATCATCAACTGAACTTTGATCATATTTAATTACAAATACACCTTTTGGATAAATAATTTTTTTAAGTTGGGTTACTATAAATGAATATAAAATTTGAATTCTAAAAATTTTAATACCACAAGTTGTCGATCCAGCACATCCACCTATAAACATCAGCGCTAGAAATAAAGTGATTGGAAAACTGCCCCAACTATCGTATTCAGAATTTACATAACCAGTTCCTGTTAATATAGAGATACTATTAAAAAAAACTGATCTTAAATTAAAACTTTCATAATTATTTAACAATAAGTATGCAGATAATAATAAAATTGATGTAATAATAATTTTAAAAAAGGTTTTAATTTGTATATCTGTTAAAAAAATTTTTTTATTTCCACTTATAAATTTGATGTAAGCTATAAATGGTATACTCCCTAAAATAATGAATATCATAGAAGCTGTTTCAATTGAAATACTATTAAAATAACCAATAGATTGATTGTAGTTTGAAAAACCACCTGTTGCTATTGTGGTCATAGAATGAGTTAAGCTATCAAATTTACTCATCCCAAATAACCAATAAGTTATTCCGCACAATATGGTTAAGCCTGAGTAAATATAGATTAATCTTAAAGCTATCTCTTTAGATTTTGGAAGTATTTTTTCTGATGAATCATTACTTGATATTTTGAATAATTGCATTCCACCAACGTTCATTATTGGCATCAGAGTGATCGCCATAACTATAATACCGATACCACCCAACCACTGTAATATAGCTCTCCATAACAAAATTCCTTTTGGTGTAGATTCAAGATTTGAAATAATAGTTGAACCAGTGGTTGTTATCCCAGACATACTCTCAAAAAAAGCATCTGTTACAGAAAGTTCTATTGTTGAAAATATGAAGGGCAAAGACCCAAAGATTGCAATACTCAGCCAAGAAAGCGCAGTAAGAAGAAATGCTTGTTGTAAATTTAATTTTTTATCATGATCTAAATTTGATAAGAAAAATAAAGTTCCAAAAATTATTGTAACGATCGATGCTCCAAAAAATGATGAGTCTATTTCAGAGTAAGCAAATTGAGCAATAATAGGTATGAACATTGAAACACCAAGAATTATTTGTAAAATTCCTAGTGTAAAAAAAACAGTTTTGTAATTAGACATTTTGAAAGAACATTATTTTATGGTAAATAAATTTCAACTCTATAAGAATTAGCAAAACCACTGATTTAGGATTTTTAGAAGCATAATTCATGATTAAAAAAGAAAATTTAGACAAAACTAGTGCTTGGCCTTTTGTTGAAGCAAAAAAATTGTTGAGAGAGAGAAAATCTTTCATAGAAAAAAAAGGTAAAATTACTCTTCAGACAGGTTATGGTCCTAGTGGTCTTCCGCATATAGGAACGTTTGGTGAAGTTGCAAGAACATCAATGATGGTAAATGCCTTGAAACAGTTGTCAGATTTTCCAACTGAAATAATTACATTTTCTGATGATATGGATGGTTTACGAAAGGTTCCAGATAATGTTCCTAATCAAGAATTATTAACTAATAATCTTCATAAGCCATTAACTCAAGTTCCTGATCCCTTTGAAAAATTTGGTAGCTTTGGTGAGCATAACAATGAGATGTTAAAAAATTTCTTAGATAGTTTTAAATTTGATTATAATTTTCAAAGTTCTACATCACTTTATAAAAGTGGATTTTTTAATCCAACACTAAAAATTATTCTAGAAAATTATGAAGGGATTATGAACATTATAATTCCTACATTAGGTAAAGAGCGTCAACAAACCTACAGTCCTTTTTTACCTATTTGTCCTGATACCGGACATGTTTTAGAAATTCCAGTAATCGAAATTGATAAAGAAAAATCAAATATTACTTTTGACAATAAAGGAAAAAAATTAGAAGCAAGCATTTTAGATGGAAATTGCAAATTACAATGGAAAGTTGATTGGGCAATGAGATGGTATGCTTTAGATATTGATTTTGAGATGTATGGAAAAGATTTGATAGAGAGTGCAATTTTATCTACTAAGATAATAAATCTATTAGGAAAGAAAAACCCGTCTGGCTTTGCTTATGAGCTATTTTTAGATGAAAAGGGTGAAAAAATTTCAAAATCAAAAGGTAATGGAATTACAATTGATCAATGGTTGGAGTATGCATCACCAGAAAGTTTATCTTTGTATATGTATCAAAATCCGAAAAGAGCAAAAAAACTATACAAAGAAATAGTTCCTAAAGCTGTTGATGAATATTTAGACTCTATTGAAAAATCTAAAAAACAAAATGAACTACAGTTATTGATGAACCCAGTTTGGCACGTTCACAATGGCAATATTCCAAAAGAAGAGATGATCATGACATTTTCAATGTTGCTTAATTTAGTAGAAACTAGCAATGCTGACAGCAAGGATTTATTATGGAAGTTTGTTAAGAAATATAAATCTGACATTTCTGAAGCAAATTTCCCAATCTTTGATGGTTTAGTTGGTTATGCAATTAAATACTTTAATGATGTCATTAAAGCTCAAAAAAAATACAAAACACCAAATCAATTAGAAAAATTAGCTCTTGAAGCACTGGTGAAAACTCTTGAAAAATGTACAGATGAAATGTCGCCAGAAGATATTCAAACTTTGATTTATTCAACTGGAAAAGAAAATGGATATGCTGACAATCTAAGAGATTGGTTTAAATTGATATACGAAGTAGTTTTTGGAGATGAAAATGGACCTCGAATGGGATTTTTTATAAGTTTTTTTGGTATAAAAGAAACTACTGAGCTGTTAATTAATAAATTAAAATAATGTTTTCTAAACTAAGATCGCTAATATTTAAAGTAGATCCAGAAAAAGCACACTCTCTAGCAATAAAGTCATTAAAATTTAATTTAGTTCCAAACATATTTGATGAAAACAAAAATGACCCTATATTTCAAGCAAAAATTTTCGATAAAGATTTGGATAACCCGATTGGAATGGCAGCTGGCTTTGATAAAAATGCTGAGGTATATAACTCATTGTTTAAATTAGGATTTGGGTTTGTAGAAGTTGGAACAATTACTCCTTTGAAGCAGTATGGAAATCCTAAACCTAGAGTTTTCAGGTTAGTAGAGGATGAAGCATTAATTAATAGACTAGGTTTTAACAATCAGGGTGCTCAAATTGTTAAGGAACGTATAAAACGAAACAAAAAATTAGGCTTGTTAGGTATTAATGTTGGTCCCAATAAAGACTCTAGCGATAGATTGAATGATTATCTAATTGGATTAAAAACTTTTTATGATGATGCGGATTATATAACAATCAATATTTCTTCACCTAACACTGAAAATTTAAGAACATTTCATGAAGGTGATAAATTACAAGATTTACTCAAATCTATTATGGAAGAAAGAAAAAATTTAAAATCAAATATTCCCATTGCTGTTAAAGTTTCACCAGACATAAGTGAAGATCAAGTGAATCAGATATCAGAAATTCTTTTAAGATATGAAATAAAAGCAATAATTGTTTCAAACACATCAGAAGCTACGAGAGATAAACTTAGCAATATTCAAAGACATCAAAAAGGTGGTTTATCTGGAAAACCAATTGAAAAAAAATCTAATATTTTAATAAATAAATTTCACAAATTATTAAAAGGTAAAATTAAAATAATAGGTGTTGGCGGAGTTGATTCTGGTCAAGCTGCTTATGATAAATTTATAGCTGGAGCAGATTTTGTTCAACTATATACAGGAATGGTTTTTAAAGGTCCAAATATTGCTGGAATTATTAAAAAAGACCTAAAAGAATTATTAATCAGAGATGGAGTTAAAAATTATACTGAAATTATAGGAAATAAAACTCTATCTTAAATGCATTAAACTTGACGCATTACTCATCTCCCCTTATATAAGCACTATTATTATGTCAAAAAAATGTGAATTAACTGGTAAAATCCCAATGAAGGGTCACAATGTTAGTCATGCTAACAACAAGACTAAGAGAAGGTTTTTGCCAAATTTAAAAAAAGTAAAATTCACCAGTGAATTAATGAAGAGAAGTTTAAAATTAACTGTGAGCAACTCTGGTGTTAGATCTGTTGATAAGAAAGGTAGCTTTGATGAATTCCTTAAGGCTGTTAAAAATAAAAATTTATCACCAAGATTAAAGAAATTAAAAAAGGGCATATTAATAAAATCTCCTTTTAAGAAAAAGCCTGTAGCCAAATCTGCTTAATGAGTAAACTATTTACTACCCTGTCAATTTTGATGGGAGTAGTTGTATTATCCTCTAATTATCTTGTACAATTTCCAATAAATTATTATGGCTTAAGTGAAATTCTTACCTATGGAGCTTTTAGTTATCCGGTAGCTTTTTTGATTACAGATTTAGCTAATAGATTTTATGGTAAATTTGTAGCTAGAAAAATTGTATATTTTGGATTTTTTATTGGGATCATTTTTACTCTTTTATTCTCAACTGATTTTGCTGATTTAATTTCTATAAGAATAGCAATTGGATCAGGAGTTGCTTTTATCACAGCACAACTATTAGATATTCAAATTTTTGATCGTCTAAGAGAAAAGAAGTGGTTTATAGCACCTTTAACCTCATCTTTTATTGGTTCAACAGTTGATACTTTTTTATTTTTTTCAATATCATTTTATGCAACTGGAGTTCCCTGGATAACATTGTCATTAGGTGATTTAGCGGTAAAATTATTTGTATCACTAGTAATGTTGATACCTTTTAAAATTTTACTTACAATTAGCAAGCCAATCTAAATTTAATACAAAAATTTATAAGATAAAATTTTGTAGGCTAGCTTAGCCACAAGAAAGTTATATGAGTTAAAACCTTTTATGGGTGATAATTCATTAATATCTGCACCAACAATTTTTGAATTTTTTGCAGCAATTCTAATAATATTTAAAGTCTCATCCCATAATAATCCACCAGGTTCAGGAGTTCCGGTTGCAGGCATTATGCTTGAATCTAGACCATCAACATCAAATGTCAGATAAACAGTTTTATTTTTTATTAATTTCTTAAATTTATTAAGATTCCATTTGTTTTTATCTTTGGCCCAAAAAATATTAATCCTAGATGAGTTCTTCTTTAAAAATGGAATCTCACTTTCAGATATATTTCTTATGCCAAAAGAAATTAATGAAACATTTGGATAGTCCAAACATCTTTTTATTGCTGAAGCATGCGAAAATTTTTCTCCATTATAGCTTTCTCGTAGATCTGCATGAGCATCAAAGTGTAGAAGACAAATATCTTTATATTTTTTTACAAAAGGAGCAATACATCCTGGCGTAATTGAGTGTTCACCACCAAAAGTCATTGGGAAAAGTTTTTTATCTAAAATTTCCTTATTAATTTCAGACATTTTTAAAAGTGCCTTTTTGATATCTTTATCTATCTTGAAGGGTCTTAAAGTTTTAATACCTATTTTTTTGTATGGTTCACAGTTTAATTCTTCATCATATAGCTCTACTTGATGAGATGCTTTAATAATTTCTTTTGGTCCATTTTTAGTGCCTCCGCCATAACTGACAGTTTTTTCAAGGCCAAAAGGAACTACAACAACTTTTTCTTTGAAATCAACTTTATTGTCAATTCCTAAAAATCCATTTTTATTTGAAAGATATTTCAATTTTATTCAAAAATTTTTGTAAAGTTTTTTCTGTCTCTATTTTTCCACTCACCCTTATGATAAGCGTCACTCGCAATTAAGGGTAATACACTTGTTGCTTCTGCAAATACCATTTGTTCTTTTGTAATATCTACTTTACCCCAAGAACTTGCTTCTTTTAAAGTTGAGCTGCTACAAGCACCATCTCTTGAGTCAGCTACAGTAATTTGTACAGCGTATTTATGCATATCAACCTCTTTACCTAATAGTTCAGCGCAAATTACAGTATCTTGTATAAAGTTCTTTGGTACACCTCCACCAATCATAAATAGACCTGATCCTTTAGATTTAATTTTAATTTCAGTAAGCTCTCTAAATTCTCTTACAGAGTCTATAGTCATATGTTGTTTTGGATTTTTTTCTTGATGTATCACTAAGCCAAAACCAGCACTTGAATCTGTAAAAGCAGGACAAAAAATTGGTACATTGTTATCAAAAGCTGTTTCAATTAAAGAGTCTTTCTTTTTTGAATTTTCTTTTAAATATTTTCCCATTTCATAAATAAATTCTCTAGATGTATAGCTTCTTGGATCTAGCGTATCAGCGATTTCACATATAATTTTGTCACACATTTGAAGCTCTTCTTCATCAATGTAAGTGTCATATATTCTATCTATATAATTGTTTCTTAATTCAGTATCATCTTGAAATTGTGAACCTTGATAATGTTTAAATCCAAGTGCCTCAAAAAAATCCATATCCACTATAGAGGCTCCAGTTGCAACAATTGCGTCAACCATATTATATTTAACTAAATCTTTATAAATATTCATACATCCAGCAGCTGATGTTGATCCAGCTAGAGTTAAAAAAATTGTGCAGTCTTTATCTTTTAGCATCTCATTGTAAATATTTGCTGCATTAGCTGTTTCTCTTGAAACAAAGGACATCTTTTCCATTGAAGAGATTATTTTTCGAGAGTCAAAAGACGTTATATCAATGTGTTCAATAGGATTTTTTAAAAAGTCTTTTTTACTATTATGACCTGGGTTTTTATGATCTGACATTAAGCAACCAAAGTAGCTTTGTTAATGTCTTTGTCATACATTGTCATGATTGGTTTGTCTTCAACTTCAAAGATTTCATCTGAATAATAACCATTAAATTGAGTTCTAAATGTTAAACCATAGGCACCTAGCTGACCAAGTTCAATGTAATCATTTTCTTTAATATTATTTGGAAGAAGAAAAGGACCTTTCATATAATCCATGCTATCACATGTTGGTCCAAAAAAATCAAAAGCAGTTAATTTTTTTGATATTATCTTATTTGAATTTTCTTTAATCAGTTTAGATGGAAAAACTATATTTGGAGTTCCTGCATCAAAAAGAGTTCCATATGTACCATCATTTATGTAAAGTTTTTGTTTTTTTCTTAGATTAACCCTTACAATTGTAGAACCACTTTCTGCAACTAAGGCTCTTCCTGGTTCACAAATAATTTCAGGTAATTTTTCAAGTTTTAATTTTTCTAAACCTTTTTTAATTTCGTTAAAATAACTATCCATAGATTGAGGGACTAAGTCTGGATAAATTGTTGGAAATCCTCCTCCAACATTAATGTAGTCAGGTAAAATTTTTGTTTTTTTAATTATATTTCCGATTTCATTAATACCTTTCGAATATGATATTGGATGCATACATTGTGAACCAACATGAAAGCTGAGCCCAATTTTTTTTGCATGTTGTTTAGCTAATCTTAATAATCCTACTGCCTCTGAGTTTAGTGCACCAAATTTTTTTGACAAATCTATTTCAGCATGCTCATTAGAAACTGCAACTCTTACAAATAATTCTAAATCTTTTGCATTATTTGTACTTTTGATTATTTTTATTAATTCATCTTTAGTATCTAGTGAGAACGTTTTAACTCCATAATTAAAGTAAGCTTCTTTAATACTTTCTTTACTTTTTACCGTATGCATATAAGAGCATTTTGCTGTTTGGCTAAAACTTCTAATACTTTTAATTTCTTCTATAGAAGCAACATCAAATTGCTCTACTCCGCTATCTATAACTGTTTGAATTACAGAAGGATGTGGGTTTGTCTTTACTGCATATAAGATTTTGCCAGGAAAATTTTTATTAAAATATTTTACTGCAGATCGAATAGGATTCTTTCTTATACAATAAATCGGTTTTTCAGGTTTCAGCTGATTTATTATTTGCTCAACTGATTTAAATTTTTGCATTCAAAATGCCTCCAAAAAAAATTTAATAAAAAAAAGCTTTTTATTGCTAAAAAACTTTAAAATTTCCTCCTATTAAGCCCATAGATTAATAATGTAAAGCAAATAATAGGTATTGAAATATGTGAGCTAATCACCATATGTTGTTAATGAAAGAACAAGTAGTCCTTAAAAATATCAACGATTTTGAGAACAAATCTCTACTTATAGTTGATGATGATAATCCCTTTAGAGAGAGATTGGCTAGAGCAATGGAGAAAAAAGGATTTGAAGTTATTCAAGCAGAAAGTGTACAAAAAGGCGTGGAATCAGTTAAGGTTAAGAAACCTGGTTTTGCGGTGGTAGACTTAAGACTTGGAGATGGAAACGGACTAGAGGTTGTAAAAGAAATTCAAACTACAAATAGTGAAAGCAGAATAATCATGCTAACTGGTTATGGAAATATTCCAACTGCAGTAGCAGCAATTAAAGAGGGTGCTATTGATTATCTTGCAAAACCAGCTGATGCAGAGGATGTTGAAAAAGCTTTACTTGCAGATCCTGCAAAAAAAGCTGCTCCTCCTGAAAATCCAATGTCTGCAGATAGAGTGAAATGGGAACACATACATAGAGTATTTGAATTATGTAATAGAAATGTTTCAGAAACCGCAAGAAGATTAAAAATGCACAGAAGAACTCTTCAAAGAATTCTCTCTAAAAGATCACCTAGATAATATTTCTTATTTTTAAAATTTGTTTTGTTACCAAGGCCAAAAGCACAACTTTAAAAGTTTCTGCTAGTAGAAATGGCTTGGCTCCTAAGGCTATAATTGGTTTATCCCATCCAATAATAGTTCCTAACCACAATAATCCTAATATATAAATAGTAGAGGTTGCTACTGTAAGTTTAGCTAAAACCATCAAAAAATTATCATTACTATTAACTTTGGAGGCTAAATATCCTGCAATTAAAAAACCTATCAAATAACCCATAGTTGGACCTGTAAAGTAAACTAATCCAATACCTTTTTCAGGAGAATTTGAAAAAACAGGTAAACCTAAAATTCCTTCAAACAAATACAACCCTATGCTTGCAAGACCTATTTTATATCCAAGACTAACACCTAAAAATAGAACAACAAATGTCTGCATAGTCATTGGAACTGGATAAAAAGGTATTTTAATTTTGGCTGATATAGTTAACGCTATAGAGCCAAGTATTATTGCAAACATCAATTTTATTAATTTAGATTGTGATATATTTTTAGTTAACTCCATTTAGAAATAATACTATCAAACTTTAAAATAATCTAGATATAATTGACGATCTTAAAAAAAGTAAATTTTTTTATATACAGATTTTAATACGACTGTAATATTTACTGATATTTTAATGGATAAAATTCAAAAAACAGATCATTTTTACCTTATTGATGGTTCAGGATATATTTTTAGAGCTTATTATGCGCTTCCGCCATTAACTAGAAAAAGTGATGGATTGCCAACTGGAGCAGTAAGTGGCTTTTGTAGTATGCTTTTTAAATTACTTGAAGACTCAAAGTCAGAACAAAATTTACAAAAACCAACTCACTTTGCAGTAATTTTTGACTCAGCAAGAAAAACATTTAGGAACGATATTTATAGTGATTATAAGGCAAATCGCTCAGAAGCACCTGATGATTTGGCTCCTCAATTTGAGTATATCAGAAAGTCAGTGCTGGCTTTTAACTTACCCTCAGTTGACTTGCCTAATTATGAGGCAGACGATTTAATTGCAACTTATGCTGAAAAAATACTTAAGAAAGGTGCCAAAGTTACAATTGTTTCATCAGATAAAGATTTGATGCAATTGTACAAAAAAGGGGTTCGTATTTTTGACCCTATGAAAAATAAATTTATCTCAGAAGAAGATATTTTCACAAAATTTGGAGTTGATGCTTCAAAAGTAATAGATGTACAATCTCTAGCGGGCGATAGTAGCGATAACGTTCCTGGAGTTCCAGGCATAGGAGTCAAAACTGCTGCAGAGCTAATTAACAAATATGGAACTTTAGAAAAGCTTTTAAAATCAGCAGATGAAATAAAACAAAACAAAAGAAGAGAAACATTAATTGAAAATAAAGATAAAGCATTAGTTAGCAAACGGCTTGTAACTTTAATGAAGGATGCTCCAACTAATAGAGAATTAAGTGAGTTTAAATTAAAAGATATAGATAAAGATAAACTTTATACTTTTTTGAGAGAGATGGAGTTTAACCGATTATTAAGTTCTGTAATTTCTGCATATGGAGAACCAAAACTATCAAGTTCAATTGAAGAAAAAAAAACTTCAGAAAAACAACAAACAATCAATAAAAAAAATTATCACTTAATTACTAGCCCTGACCAAATAGATGAATGGATAAAAGAGGCAGAAGAAGTAGGAGAGGTTGCGGTAGATACTGAAACAAATTCTCTAGATCCTCATCAAGCAGATTTAGTTGGTGTTTCCCTATGTTCTAAAATTGGCAAAGCTTGTTATATTCCAATTGGACACAAATCATCAAAATGTATTGATAAAAATATTGTCATAAAAAAATTAAAACCTTTACTAGAAGATCCAAGTGTTAAGAAAATTGGTCAAAATATTAAGTTTGATTTTATAGTTTTATATAAACAGGGAATTTTAATTTCATCAATGGAAGACACGATGCTAATGTCATATGTATTGGGCGCTGGAAAAAATAGACATAATATGGATACACTATCTGAAATTCATTTGGGTCATAAAACAATTTCTTTTAAAGAGATAGTTGGAACAGGAAAAAAAGAAATTAATTTTAGTGATGTGGAGATTGATAAAGCTAAAGATTACGCAGCTGAAGATGCTGATATAACTTTTAGACTATACAAAAAGTTTATCAAAAATTTGAAGTTAGAAAAAATGGTAAATATTTATGAAATATTTGAAAAACCATTAATAAAAATTCTTGCTTTTATGGAGATGGAGGGAATTGAAGTGGATAGCAAGTTCTTAAAATCATTATCTTTAAAATTTGAAAAAAAAATTAAAAACTTAGAAAAAAAAGTTTTTAAGATTTCAAAAAAAGAATTCAATATTGCATCACCAAAACAATTAGGAGAAATTATTTATAATGATCTAAAAATTGCAGGCTTAAAAAAGACTAAAAAAGGAAGTTTTGCTACAAGTGCAAGCGTTTTAGAGGATTTAGCTTTTAAAGGTCATGAGTTTCCACAATTGATTTTAGACTGGAGACAAGTATCAAAACTAAAAAATACTTACTCAGACTCTCTGCCAGAGCATATTAATCCTTCAACAAAAAGAGTGCACACCTCTTTTTTATTGGCAGCTACTACAACTGGAAGATTGGCATCTAGTGACCCAAATTTACAAAATATTCCAATAAAATCAGAAGATGGAAAAGATATTAGAAAAGCTTTTGCTGCAAAAAAAGATTATTTATTGATCTCTGCAGATTATAATCAAATTGAAATGAGAATTTTAGCAGATCTTGCAGATGTTAAAGAGCTTAAAAAAGCTTTTAAAAATAATGAGGATATACATTCCTTAACAGCTAGTCAGATCTTCAACATAGATATTAAAGAAGTAAATCAAGACCATCGAAGAAAAGCCAAAGCAATTAATTTTGGAATTATTTATGGAATTTCACAGTATGGTTTAGCAAAACAGATAAATGTTTCAAATTATGAAGCAGAAGAATTTTTGAATGCATATTTTGCTAAATTTCCAGAGATAAAAATATACATGGATAGCACAATCACTTTTTGTAGAAAAAGTGGCTATGTAAATAATATTTTTGGGAGACGATCTCATTTTAATGGAATTAATGATAAAAACTTTAATGTAAGAAATTTTCAAGAGCGAGCTGCAATTAATGCACCTATACAAGGGTCAGCGTCAGAAATTATGCGTTTAGCTATGATAAGGTTAGATAGAAAGCTATTAGAACAAAAAAATTTTAAATCTAAAATGCTTTTACAAATTCATGATGAATTAATTTTTGAAGTGCCAAAAAAGGATGAAAAAACAATGGTCAAAATAATAAAAGAAGAAATGACCGGTGTTGCACAAAGTGATTATCACTCATTTTCAACTCCACTAACCGTAGATGTTAATGTTGGAGATAATTGGGGAATGCTTCATTAATTTAATTAGATTGCCCAATTTAGAACAATTTAGTATTTTTATATAAGGAATGCACAAACAAACTATAGCTTTAATTGATGATGATCGAAATATCCTTACAAGTTTAAGCATAGCTTTAGAAAAAGAAGGCTTTAAAGTCCAAACTTATATTGATGGTGAAAGCGCATTAATAGGTTTAACTAGAACACCTCCTGATTTAGCAGTGGTTGATATAAAAATGCCCAAAATGGATGGTGAGGAATTACTAAAAAAGCTTAGAAAAAAAACATCATTACCAGTAATTTTTTTGACATCCAAAGATGATGAAATTGATGAGTTGCTAGGATTGAAACTTGGAGCGGATGATTTTGTAAAAAAATCTGGAGGTTTTTCAATTAAAGTTTTGATTGAAAGAATTAGAGTTCAGTTAAGGAAAAAAGATTCTAATAATATTTTAGAGGAAAACAAAAATTTGATTTCACATGGAAAACTAAAATTAGATCCATCTCAACTTGAATGTGAATGGAATGATAAACAACTTCCAGATAAACTGACCACAACAGAATTTTTAATTGTTAAAGAATTAGCAAAAAGACCAGGAATTATTAAAGAACGAGCACAATTAATGGATATTGCTTACAGAGAAGATACTGACATTGAAGATAGAACTATCGATAGTCATGTGAAAAGAATTCGTAAAAAATTTAAAAAAATAGACCCTGATTTTTCAGCTATTGAAACTAGATATGGTAGTGGATATAGATGGAATGTTAGCTAATGTTTAGTAAATACTTAAAAAATCTTTCTATATTAAAAAAATTTTTATTTATAAATTTTATAATTTTTACAATTATAAGTTTATTTACATTTGTTTATCTTAATAATGTCCAACCAAATCTAATTAAAAAAAAATCAGCAAAACATTTGAATGTAATAAATAACACAATTAATACACTTACAAGATTAGATATAAAATTTAATGTTGACGATATTAGAAAGTTTCTATTTTCAACACGTTTTATATTTCAAAACCTTGATAGAGTAATTTTTTTTGATAATGATTTAAATTTAGTTGGTGATACAGATACCTTAGATCTTGATCCAAGATCTTTTTCTACAAGATTAGATGAAATTGAATTTGAAAGTTTAAATGAGAATAAAGATAAAACAAAAAACCAAAATGATAATGATAATTCAATTGAAAATAAAAATTTACCTTTTAAAGACACATTAAATAAATATCTAAATTCTGATTCTTATGGAAATTCTTACACATTCATAAAGGAAGATATTAATCAATTTAAATTAATTACAATTAAAAATGTAATTAAAGATAATGTAAATATTGGATATATTGCTATTACAGAAAATGCTAATGACATCAAAATAGCCACTGATGAGAGGAAGGCTTTTGTTGTCAGAACAGCAATTGCTGTAGGCTTTGTAATTTTAGTATTCTCTTTTGTTTTAAGTAGATATTTTATTAAACCAATCCAAAACCTTGTAAGTTATACAAAAGTTATTAGAGATAAAAGTCAGATCAAAATAAATATTGATACTCTAAAAAATCGTAATGATGAATTAGGCCTTTTATCAAATTCATTGGATGATATGACAATTGAACTTCAAAAAAGGGTCGCGCATGCAGAGAATTTTTCCACAGATTTAGTTCATGAAATAAGAAACCCACTAGCGTCTCTTAAAAGCGCTTCAGAGATACTGCAAGATACTAATAACCCTGAACAAAGATTAAAATTACTAAATATTCTTAGCCATGATGTTTTGAGAATTGAGAGACTAATTACCGATTATTCGCAGATGCTTAAGGATGAGGTAGCTCTTAGTAAAGAAAAGATGAAAAGAATTAATATAGAACCAATTATTCAATCAGTTGTAGAAGATTATAACAATATCCAAAAAGTTAAAAAAAATATTAAAATTAATTATGAAAATGATGGTAATGAAAAATATATTATTAATGGAATTGAAAATAGAATTGAGCAAATAATTGCTAACTTATTAGATAATTCAATTTCATTTTGTAAAGAAGGCGAAAATATTTTCGTTAATATATCAAACACTATAGATAAAAAAATTATAGTAAAGATTATAGATGATGGTCAAGGATTTAAGGAGAAAGATACTTCAAAAATATTCAAAAGATTTTATAGCAATAGACCAGATAAATTTGGAGAGCATTCAGGTCTTGGATTAAATATTGTTAAAAATTTAGTTGATCTTCATGATGGTGAAATTATAGCATCAAATCGATTAGATAGAGACGGTGCGATTGTGGAAATAAGATTTCCAAGGGTCTAATCTTAACTTGATTTGTTCTTTGTTAACTGTATAAAACTTTCCAATGGAAGATTATAAAGTTAAAGATATATCATCAGCTGAATTTGGAAGAAAAGAGATCTCGATTGCAGAGAGTGAAATGCCAGGATTAATGGCATTAAGAGAAGAATATTCACAAACCAAACCTTTAAAAGGAGCAAGAATTATTGGTTGTTTACATATGACTATTCAAACAGCTGTATTAATAGAAACATTGGTTGAACTAGGAGCTGAAGTAAGATGGTCTTCATGTAATATTTTTTCAACTCAAGATCATGCAGCTGCTGCAATTGCAAAAGCTGGAATACCTGTTTACGCATGGAAAGGTGAGACAGAGGAAGAATATCTTTGGTGCATTAAGCAAACAATTGTTGGCAAACCTGATTGGAAGCCAAATATGCTTTTAGATGATGGCGGTGATTTAACCGCGATTATGCATAATGAATATAAAGATTTAATGAAAGATATTAAAGGAGTTTCAGAGGAAACTACAACTGGAATAAAAGCTTTAAACAAGATGGAGAAAGACAATTCTCTTTTAGTGCCAGCGATTAATGTTAATGACTCAGTCACTAAATCAAAATTTGATAATTTATATGGTTGCAGAGAAAGTTTAGTTGATGGAATAAGAAGAGCAACAGATGTAATGATGTCAGGAAAAATTGCAATCGTGGCAGGCTTTGGAGATGTAGGTAAAGGAAGTGCAGCATCTCTTAGACAAAGTGGTGCAAGAGTTTTAGTTACCGAAGCAGATCCAATTTGTGCATTACAGGCTGCAATGGAAGGATATGAGGTTGTTCTAATGGAAGAAGCTATTAGCAGAGCTGATATCGTGGTAACAGCCACAGGAAACAAAGATATTGTTACTGCTGATCATATGAGAGACATGAAAGATAGAGCAATTTTATGTAACATAGGTCACTTTGACAATGAAATTCAAGTTGAGGCTTTAAAAAATTATAAATGGAGTGAAGTTAAACCACAGGTTCACGAAATAGAATTACCTAGTAAAAAAAGAATCATTCTTTTAGCAGAGGGAAGATTAGTTAATTTAGGTTGTGCAACAGGACATCCAAGTTTTGTAATGAGTGCTTCATTTACAAACCAAGTAATAGCACAGATAGAACTTTGGAATAATTACAAAAATTATGAAAATAAAGTTTATGTACTCCCCAAACATTTAGATGAAAAAGTTGCTACCCTTCATTTAAAAAAAGTAGGTGCAAAACTAACTAAATTATCCAAAGAACAAGCAGATTATATAAGTGTGGGGACTGAGGGTCCATTCAAACCAGATGCCTATCGCTATTAAAAATAGCATAATAGATATATCTTCAGAAGAAACGACTAGAGAACTAGCAAGAGAACTTTCTAATTATCTAAAAGGAAGTGAGATAATTTTTTTATATGGAGAAATGGGAGTAGGTAAAACTACATTTGTAAAATATTTAATAAATCAATTTCAAGTAAAAAAAAATTTACCCACTACTGAAGTAACAAGCCCAACATTTAACTTACTCAATGAGTATGAGATAGATGACTTGATAATTAAACATTATGATCTGTTTAGATTAAAAGATAAATCTGAAATAAAAAATTTAGATTTGTTTGAAAATAATAAAAGCATAATAACTTTAATAGAGTGGCCTCAATTAATTAATAAAAAAAACTTAAATAAGACTATAGATTTGTTATTTAGTTATGAAAATGAATTGAATAATAGATCTGTTAAAATTGATGGTTTAGATTAATCTTTTACTATGAAACTTTCAAAAGATTTTAAGGAAATTAAGGGGGATGCATCCTTTAGAAAATTTTATAGAAATAATAAAAAGAATTCAATTATAGTATTTGCTGATAAAGAAAAAATTAAAAATTTATTAGTTTATGACTCCATCAATAAAATTTTAAACAAAAATAATATAATAGCTCCTAAATTATTAAGTCAAAATTTTAAAAAAAATTATATTGAGATACAGGATCTAGGAAACAAAACAATTTATCAAATATTTTCTAAAAATAAAAAAAATCAATATGAAATATTTAAAAAAGTAATTAATGTTTTGAATAAAGTTCAACTAATAAAAGATAAAAAAATTATAAATTTCAAAAACAAATTTTATAAGATAAAAGACTATAAAAATAAAATTTTATTAGATGAGACAAAATTATTTAATGATTGGTATGTTCCAAAAAAATTAAATAATACAAAAGTTAACTCCTTCAAAAATAAATTAAATAAAGAAATCAAATTTTTGTTATTAAAATTAAATTTTAAAAACAATATTTTTGTTCATAGAGATTTTCATGTTTCAAACCTAATCATAAACTCAAAAAATCAAATTGGATTAATTGATAATCAGGATGCTCTTATTGGTAACAGAGCTTATGATTTAGCTTCTTTGATAGATGATGTAAGATATAAAACATCTAATTCTTTGAAAGATAAAGTTTATAGCTATTATTTAAAAACTAATAAAAAAATTAATGCAAAAAAATTTAAAAATGATTTTGATATTTTATCAGTTCTAAGAAACTTAAAGATTATAGGTATATTCATGAGACTAGCCGTAAGAGATAGGAAAAAAAAATACTTAAAGCTTATTCCCTATGCGTGGCAGATGATTGATAATAGAATGATTAAAAATAAAGATTTACATAATTTGAGATTGTTATTAGCATCCAGTTTTCCTAAATTTATATCTAAGATAGATGAAAATTAATACAGCTCTAATTCTGTGTGCAGGTTTTGGAAAACGATTAAATCCATTAACTTTAGATACGCCAAAACCATTGATTGAACTGAACAATATTTCAGTGCTTGAAACTTGCATTAATTTAATTGAAAGTTTGAATATAAAAGAAATTTTTATAAATACCTTTTATTTAAAAGATCAAATCCGTACTTTTATAAATAAAAAAAATTTTAAACCTAAAATATCAATCATTGAGGATGGTAAAAATATTCTGGATACAGGGGGTGGTATAAAAAATATGCTAAACCATACAACAGAAGACGATGTTTTGATATTTAATCCAGATACAATTTGGAAAAAAAATTACTCTAAAGAAATTATTGAGATGGAAAAATTATATTTTTTCAAAAAATTAAAAAACATACTTTTACTTGTTAACAAAGAATTAAGTTTTGATAAGAATTTAAATGGCGATTTTGATCTTAAAGATAATTTAATTATAAAAAATGATGATAGAAAATTTATTTATACTGGTTGTCAAATATTAAATAAAAAACTTCTTTCTACTTATAAAGCTGAAAAATTTTCAATAAACGACTTGTGGAATAGTTTAATTGAAAAAAAGGAATTATATGGCTTTGATACCAATAATGATTTCTATCACTTAACAGATCTTAATACTTTTAAAAAACTACAAGATCTCTAGCTCTTTTACTATCTAGGTATTTACAATCAGTAATTTTCTTATTTTCATCTAAATTTATTAACAAGGGATTTCCAGTTGGTATTTCCAATTTTGATATTTGATTTTCGTCTAGTTTAAATAAATATTTACATAATGCTCTAATTGAATTTCCATGTGCTGAAATTAAAATATTATTTTTTGAAATTTTATTTTCAATCTCCTGTTTATAAAATTCTAATACTCTTTCATAAGTATCTTTAAGAGACTCTGTGTCAGGAATTTTATCCATTGGTATTTCTTTATAGGTATTAATATTTATTGGATGATAAGGATTATTTTTATCTAATGGATCTGGTCTTAAGTCCCATGAACGTCTAAATTGATGAACTTTATCTTCACCCAATTTTACTTTCATTTCATCTTTGTTTAAACCTGTAAGCGCCCCATAATGTCTCTCATTTAATTGCCAAGCTTCTTTTGAGATTTTTGTGTCTTCTAAAATTTCTTTTATCAATTTTAGGGTATTTTTTGCCCTTAACTGAAAAGATGAATAGTAAATATCAATATCTATATTGTTTAATTTAATTAGATCTCCTGCTTTTTTAGCTTCTAATTTACCATTTTCAGTTAAATCTATATCAACCCAACCTGTAAATTTTTTTTCAAGGTTCCATACGCTTTGACCATGTCTAACTAAAATTAAATAACTCATTTGTTAATCTCTTAATTTAATTTATAAAATATAATCATACAATTAATGATTAATTTTTTTTCAAAATATAAATTTATTTTTTATCTATCTAATTTTATTTTGCTAGTTTTATATCTATTTCCTGGCAGTTTATTAGGTTGCTTTTTATATAACGACTGTCAATTGCAACCTCAAATAACTAAAGATTTTTTAGTCTCCACAAACCATCTTTATGCTTTTGGCTTATTGTCTATAATTGGTTCATATACTTATAAAAACTCCAATAAATTGAATTTTTTAAATTTATATTTAATTCTACTTTCAATAATTTTAGAAATATTACATATATTTATTCCTATAAGAAGCTTCGAATTCTCTGATTTATTTGGAAATTTACTTGGTGTATCAATTGTTTTAATGATTAATTTTTTTTACGAAAAATATGAAAATTATAAAAATTAAGATTTTATTTATAGTACTGTTGTTAATTTCTGCTTGCTCTTCGATACCAAAGAATACCTCAAATAGTTGTTCAATATTTAACGAAAGATATCTATGGTTTAAACATGCAAGTAATTCAGAAAAGAAATGGGGGACCCCTGTTTATTTGCAGCTTGCAATTATTAAAATGGAGTCAGATTTTGATTGGCTTGCTAAACCTCCTAGACAAAAACTTTTTAAAGTAATTCCTTACAAAAGACCATCAAGTTCATTTGGATATTCTCAAGCTGTAAATGGTACATGGGAACAATATAAAAAAGAAACAGGGAACAAACTTGCAGTCAGAACTAGGTTTAAGGATAGTGTTGATTTTATTGG
>Ga0233444_10000722_pt1 | contig 40727 bp, 32 predicted proteins | sample SI_124_October20_6_FD_182792 | JGI IMG/M metagenome (GOLD analysis project Ga0233444, IMG submission 182792) | Seawater microbial communities from Saanich Inlet, British Columbia, Canada - SI_124_October2016_10_MG | ecosystem: Environmental > Aquatic > Marine > Inlet | place: Canada: British... | reverse complement strand
CTACCTACGATATTACTGTCAACGTTGACGTAAGTTCAATCGCAGCTTGTGGAACAGTAGACTCAGTAACACTTGCCGGTCCTATCAATGGGTGGGGCGGAGAGCTTATGTCTGATCCTGATGGCGACGGTGTTTGGTCAATCACATACAACGATGTTGATTCAGGTGATTTTCAGTTCAAGGCACGTTTCCATGAAAACGGCAATACCAACTGGGAAGGCGGTGGTAACAAAATCATTACCGTTAGCTCTGATTCAGTAGTGGCAACCCGTTGTTTCGGTAACGATACGTACGGCCCTTGTACTGCCGTTCCAGCTACGGCCGATGTCACGTTCATTGTTGACTTTACGCAAGCGGCATTTACGCCAGCGGACACTATTTATTTGATGGGCGCGTTTACGCAATGGGATGCAAATGCTGTAGCTATGGTTCCCCATTCTGTCCCTGGTCAATACATTGCTACTGAAGCAAACTACTGTCCAGGCACTATGGAGTACCGTTTCTCAAACGGAGATCCAACCAATACTTCAAATCACGAGCCGGTACCTATGGCTTGTGGGGTAGATAATGGTGTAGGTGGATACAATCGCTTTTTCGCTCGTTCAGGTAGTGCAGATACGGTACAACACATCTTTGGTCAGTGTTCATTCATCGCTGTCGAAGAAGATGCGCTTTCTGGTGTAAGCATTCGTCCTAACCCTATGAACGAAAGCGCAACCATTGCCTTAGGGAATGTAGGTCGTTATTCAGTTCGTGTATTCGACATCACTGGCCGTGTGGTTGCTGGTTTCGATAACGTACAAGGCAATATCACTTTAGAGCGCAACAACATGGTTAGCGGCATGTACTATGTAAACATCGCTGATGCAAATGGCACCACGAAAACATTAAAGGTTGTCGTTGAGTAAACAGCACCTTTTTAATTAATATCTAATCCCCCGCGGCCGCAGGCCGCGGGGGATTTTTGGCAAAAAAAAGCGCGCCCATTGGGCGCGCTTTGCATTTATAATGGAATATGAGGAATTAGTGCAGAAGGCCGTTCTCTACAGCGAACCGAACCAAACCAGCAGTATTATTCATTCCCAATTTATTCAAGATGTTTTGGCGGTGATTGTCGATGGTGCGTTTCGACAAGAATAACTTTTTCGCGATTTCTTCATTGGTTAATTGGTCGGAGATGAATTTGAGTATTTCAATCTCCCGCTTACTCAAGCGCGCTACAGCAGGGTTATTGCTGTGAAATTCAGCGAAAGTCTTGCCTAAAATCCTGCGTTCAATGAGCGAATTTGCAATATCTAAGGCGTAATACAAGCGGCCGTCAATAATGGCCGTGATGGCCTTAATGAGCTCGCTTGTATCGACACTCTTTCTAATGAAACCTTTAGCTCCGGCTTTGAGCATTTGCTCAACTACGTTCATATCATCGGATTCAGAGAACCCTAAAACGGATTGCTCTGGGGCCAGGCGCAAGATTGATTTAATGAGATCAGCACCCGAATGTTTGCCCAATTGGGAATCCGTAATGATCAGATGAAAGGACTGTTGATCGACCAATTTTAGGGCATCTAGAATGTTTCCGGCTTCCTTAACTTGGAACGAATACGATTCAAACTTGCCCATTTCCAGCATGGTTTTAATGCCGTCTCGTACAATAGGGTGGTCGTCCACTACGAGAATACTAATGGTTTTGTTCATATTTAACATGTAAGCGAACTTCTAAGGTAGTAAAAATGCTTAATCTGCATCGATTGAGAGCGTATTAATCACTCAAAATCGAAAAAACGTAAGTATTTAGGCTTGTGGTTATTCACAATGTGCTGTCAATAAAATAAATCGCTATATTTGTCGAAACTTTTTGACGTACAAAAGGGGGACCTCGAGTCCCCTCTTTTATTGGCGGTAATTTATGGAATACGATAAAGTAGCGACAGCATTGACATCGGCGGTAGAGGAAAACGACGCCTTTTTGGTTGATCTTGAAATCAAACCAAATAATGTTATTGTGGCTTACGTTGATGCGGATTCCGGACTAACGATGGAGCAGATTAAGATGATCAATCGCAAGATGGAGTCTTTACTGGATCGCGATGAAGAAGATTTTAATTTGACGGTGAGTAGCCCAGATTTGAATCGGCCTTTAAAAATTTGGCGTCAATACAAAAAGAATGAAGGACGCTTTTTGAAAGTGAAGTACGACGATCGGGAAGACGAAGGTCAACTCATTGAAGTAGCCGAAGAGTACATTGTGCTCAGCGTGCCACAGAAAAAGAAGAGCGAACCCAACAAAGAATTAAAAATTGAATTCACGGCGCTTACCGAAGCAAAAGTGGCAATTAAGTTTAAATAGGATTATTCAGATATAAACAATGGAAAATCAGGCGATTATTGAGAGCTTCCTCGCGTTTAAGGAGGAGAAAAATATCGACAGAATTACACTCATGGCATTCATCGAAGAGGCCTTTCGCAATCAGTTGCGTAAAAAGTACGAAGACGATGAGAACTTTGATGTGATTGTTAACCCCGATAAAGGGGATTTGGAGATTTGGCGTAACCGTACAGTAGTTGAAGACGGTGCTGTTGAGGACGATAACATGGAAATCGAACTCAGTGCAGCGTTGAAAATTGAGCCAGATTATGAAGTAGGTGAAGAAGTTTCTGAAGAGGTCAAATTGATTGATTTGGGCCGCCGATTCATTTTAGCGTTCCGTCAAAACTTAGTCAGTCGCATTCAAGAGCACGACAGTTCAGAACTATTCAAGCGTTACAAAGATTTGGAAGGTGAGATCATTACAGGTGAAGTGCACCACGTGCGTCACCGTGAAGTGATTGTCTACGATGATGAAGGAAACGAACTCATTTTACCAAAAGACCAAATGATTGGCGAGCGTGAATTTTTCCGCAAGGGGGATTCCATCCGCGCGGTAGTCAAAGAAGTGGTATTCCGCGGTACAAAGCCTGTTGTGATCATGTCGCGGACAGACGAGCGTTTCTTGGCAAAGTTGTTCGAACAAGAAATCCCCGAGGTTTACGACGGCCTGATCACCATCAAAGGTGTGGTTCGTATTCCTGGTGAAAAAGCAAAGGTTGCGGTAGAATCGTACGACGATAGAATTGACCCTGTAGGAGCCTGTGTCGGTATGAAGGGATCCCGTATCCATTCCATCGTTCGTGAGTTGCGCAACGAAAATATTGATGTAATTAATTACACGACAAATTTACAGTTATACATTCAGCGTGCACTAAGCCCTGCGAAAGTGACCAGCCTAAATATTGATGAGGAAGCGGGTCGCGTTGAAGCCTTTTTAGCACCGGATCAAGTAAGTTTAGCTATTGGACGTGGCGGTACAAACATCCGTCTTGCCAGTAAATTGGTAAGCATGGAGATCGATGTATACCGCGATGACATTGAAATTGAAGACGATATCGAATTGGATCAATTCTCTGATGAGATTGAAGCATGGGTTATCGCTGAATTGAAAAAGATTGGGTGTGATACTGCGAAAAGCGTGTTGAAATTAACGAAAGCAGAGTTGGTTTCACGTGCTGATTTGGAAACCGAAACAGCAGAGCACATCATAAAAGTACTTCAGAAAGAATTCGAAGACGAAGAATAAAGAAAACACCTAAAGACACTCTATGAGTAGCGTCAGATTAAGTAAAGCGACAAAAGAGCTTAACATTTCCTTAGACCGTGCGGTAGAGGAATTGGCCAAACACGGCCATGAAATTCCGAACAACCGTAACCATAAAATCACGAACGATCAGTACGAGGTTTTGATGACGGCATTTGCCGACGACCTTGCGCGGAAGAAGCGTTCTGAAGAGGTGAGTCAACAAGTAAAAGAGGAAAAAGAAATCCTCAGAGGAACGAAGGATACAGCTGAGGCACCTGTGGCTGAAGTTGCGCCTAAGCCCGCTGAAGAAGCTCCTGCTGTTGAGGCAGTTCCTGCTGTTGAGGCTGCTCCGGAAAAACCTGAGCCAGTAGCGGCGGAAACTCCTGCGACTGTGGAAGAGTCAACCCCAGAAGCAGCAGCTCCAGAAGCACCGAAGGCGGCACCCGTTGAACCCCAAGAAGCTAGTACTCCAGATGCTACTGGACTCAAGGTCATGGGTAAAATTGATCTGGACGCTCAGAAGCCAAAGAAAAAGGAAGCGCCTAAGAAGCCGACCAAAGTGGCACCCACGAAAAAGTCGTCTGGCGCAGGGGCACACAATGCTCCAAAGCCAGTTGAGAAGGCACCAGTAAAAGAGGAAACACCACCCACACCTGTAGACCAAGAAATCAAGACGAAGTATGTCAAGATTGACGGTCCAAAGTTTACCGGTCAGAAGATTGTACTCCCGGTTGAAAAACCAAAGGAGAATAAAAAGAAACGCACACGGATCAAGAAGCAGGGACCCGGAGCAGCTACTCCAGCGCAAAACGACCCTAAAAACCGTAACAATACACGCGGTCCTCAGAAAAAAGGTCCTGGACAAGGACCAGGTCGCGGTCGCAAACAACCTGTTGTTGCAAAGCAGGAGTTAACAGACGAACAAATTCAAAAGCAAATCAAGGAGACCCTTGAAAAGCTCACTTCAGGTAAGAAAAATAAGGGCGCTAAAATTCGTCGTGACAAGCGTGCAGAACGTCGTGAAAGAGAAGAGCTCGCCGATATTCAAGCAGCTGAAGACAGCAAAGTATTGCAGGTAACAGAATTTGTTACTGTTACTGAGCTCGCGAACATGATGGATGCCTCAGTGAACGAAGTTATTGGTTCATTGATGGGCGTCGGTGTTATGGTAACCATGAACCAACGTTTGGATGCAGAGATGCTCGAAATGGTGGCTGAGGAGTTTGGTTTTAGTGTCAATTTCGTCGATGAGGAAGTCACGGAAACCTTCCTTGAAGAAGAAGATAAAGCTGAAGATTTAAAACCACGTTCGCCAATCGTGACTGTAATGGGCCACGTTGATCATGGAAAGACATCTTTATTGGATTACGTGCGAAAAGCTAACGTTATCGCAGGTGAAGCAGGTGGTATTACACAGCATATCGGTGCCTACAGTGTAAAAGTACATACTGGTCAGACCATTACCTTCTTGGATACTCCTGGTCACGAAGCCTTTACGGCAATGCGTGCTCGTGGTGCTCAGGTAACGGATATTGCCATTATCGTAGTAGCTGCTGATGATGCGGTCATGCCACAGACGAGAGAAGCCATCTCGCACGCGCAAGCGGCAGGGGTACCTATCGTTATTGCCATCAACAAGATTGACCGTGAGGTTGCAAATCCAAACAAGATTAAAGAGCAATTGGCACAAGAAAACGTCCTCGTTGAAGATTGGGGCGGTAATGTTCAGTGCCAAGAGATTTCTGCAAAATCAGGTTTGAATATCGAGGAGCTCCTGGATAAGGTTATTCTGGAAGCAGATATGCTTGATTTGAAAGCGAACCCGAATAAAAATGCAAGCGGTACCATCGTTGAAGCGTCGTTGGATAAAGGACGCGGGTACATGTGTACGGCATTGATTCAATCGGGAACCATGAAAGTGGGCGATTATGTGCTCGCCGGACAACATAGTGGTAAGGTGAAAGCAATGCTCGATGAGCGCGGCAACCGTATCAAAGTGGCGGGTCCATCCACTCCAGTAAACCTTTTAGGTTTGGACGGTGCACCAACTTCCGGTGACCGTTTCATCATCATGGACGATGAAAGAGAGGCGAAGCAAATTGCGCAAAAGCGTCTGCAGTTGCAGCGTGAACAAAGTGTTCGTTCGCAGAAGCAGATGACGCTAGAGGAAATTGGTCGCCGATTAAAGGTTGGAGATTTCCAAGAGCTCAACATCATCCTTAAAGGTGATGTGGACGGTTCGGTCGAAGCGCTTTCGGATTCATTACAGAAATTAACCACAGAGGAGATTCAGGTCAACATCATTCACAAAGGAGTCGGTCAGATATCGGAGAGTGATGTATTGTTAGCCACGGCCTCTCAAGCTATTGTAGTAGGTTTCCAAGTTCGCCCTTCTGCTCAAGCGCGTAAGCTTGCAGAAAAAGAAGAAGTGGAAATCCGCATGTATTCGATCATCTATGACGCGATCAATGAAGTTCGCGACGCCATGGAGGGCATGCTTTCCGCAGAGGTCAAAGAAGAGATCAAAGGTTCGGCTGAGATTCGAGAAACGTTTAAGATTTCGAAAGTTGGAACCATCGCAGGTTGTATGGTTACTGACGGCGTAATTGAGCGCAGTAATGATATTCGTATCATCCGCGATGGGGTTGTAGTGTACACGGGGAAACTTGGTTCACTCAAGCGCTTCAAGGACGACGCAAAAGAAGTTCGTCAAGGTTTCGAATGTGGTCTTAATATTGAAAAGTTCAATGATATCAAGGTTGGAGATATCGTGGAAGCCTTTGGATTTACAGAGGTCAAGCGTACGCTTTAAGCCGACGATTTTTCAAGAAATACAATCCCCCGGGCGCAGCGCGCCCGGGGGATTTTTTTTTGATTGCTACTTTACCATTTAAACAAGAGTGCGCCTACAAGGAACAACGCACCGTAGACAGCGGCAATACCACCTACCCAGTACAATAAAAGCACTGGAGTGGAGGGTCCGTCTTTCATTTCTGGGTTGTCCGCAACTTTCCAAGCAACAGGCTTCCAAGCGCCGCCAGGTCGCACAGTAGCGTAAAACTCGACCAGTGTACTGCTGGATTCTGGTGAAGTCATGTACATCGTTAAGAGCCATGCGAGGGTAGTAAAGCCAACGGTGAAGAAAAAGCTGTTTGGGAACGCCCAGGCTAATCCGTAATGTGCGATGGCATAGGCGATAAATGGGGCTACAGTCGCGGTAATTTCTGCCCATGCATTGATACGCCACCAGTACCAACGTAAAATCAGCACCAAACCTAAGCCCGCTCCACACTCCATGATAAACTGCCAAACGCCAGCGATGCTGTTCATTTGAGAAGTGATTAATAAGCCGAAGACCGCAAGCAGCAGCGTTACTGCTCTAGAAATACGAAGGCTTAATCGTCTCGGGGCATTAGGACGGAGAAAACGCAAATAGAAGTCATTGATCAAATAGGAGGCGCCCCAATTTAATTGGGTGGACATGGTAGACATATAAGCGGCGAAGAATGAAGCCAATAACATGCCTAAAACTCCTTTTGGAAGGTAGTCGCGCATGATAAAAATATAGCCGAATCTATAATCTTGCTGGTACTTTAGTGCTTCCGGAAGGCGGTCTCCATAAACGGGTTCCCAGGTGGCGACCCATTGTTCGTATTCAGCCTGCTGCGCAGCGTTTAACGGCTCACAGTCATAGATACCTGTGAGGCATTCGTAGTTAATAAAGTCAGGCGTTTGCTCTGCGAGATTGTGCTGACCACCATACAAAGCGATCGCACTTAATGCGACGATAATCCATGGCCAAGGGCGCACTGCGTAGTGGCCAATTTGGAATAGCGCGCTCGCTAAAAAAGAACTGCGCTCGTCCTTAGTTGAGAGCATTCGTTGCGCGCTGTAACCGCCTCCCCCTGGTTCCGCTCCAGGGTACCAAGAGGTCCACCATACCATTCCGAAGAAAGCAAGGAAAGAGGCTAATGAGATTTGGTAACGGCCACCACTTCCTCCATCCCCTACGGAAGGAAGAAAGGAGAACGTCTCTTCAGGAAGCGACGCGCGAAGGCCCGCAAGACCGCCCACTTCAGGGGCTTTTAGAACGTAATAAGCGAGGGCAATGGAGCCCGACATGGCTAAGACGAATTGGAATACATCAGTATAAACCACGCCTTTTAGTCCGGAAAAACTTACGTAAAAGACCACAATCAACAGTGCGACCCCAGTCCAAATAAAGGCCGACTCGTGGGTCATCCCAAAGAACCCTTCTAGGAGCGTAATCATAGCAACATTGACCCAGCCCATGATCAGCACATTCATGATGCCGCCCAAGTAAACGGCCTTAAACCCACGAAGCAAAGCGGCAGGACGTCCGGAGTATCTAAATTCAATAAATTCAACTTCAGTAGTAAGTCCAGAGCGACGCCACATTCGGGCAAAGAAGACCGTAGTCAACATCCCTCCGGCCAGTAAGTTCCACCACAACCAGTTACCGCTAATTCCGTACTGCCCTACAAGTTCAGTCACCGCCAAAGGGGTATCCGCGGCAAAGGTTGTAGCGACCATGGAGATTCCCGCTATGTACCAGGGTAAGGAGCGGCCGCCCAGAAAGTATTCGCTTAATGTTTTCTTTTTGCTTCTTCCAAAATACAGCCCAATCAAAACGGTTGAAAGTAGCAGTACGACGAGAACAATTATATCTATTGTGCTGAGAATCATGGCGTGGTTTAGTGTCGTTTGTTTGCAAAGAAATCAGTGAGTAATTGGGCACATTCATCCGCGAGAATTCCACTGGTCATTTTAGTTTTCGGATGCAATGGTCCGCCGTGTTTTTGATAGCCTCGTTTCTCATCACTCGCGCCATAAACAACATGTCCCATTTGTGACCAAAACAAGGCTCCTGCGCACATAGGGCATGGCTCTAGTGTTACGTAGAGTGTACACTTTTGAAGGTATTTGTTGCCTAAATAGTTGCTTGCTGCAGTAATGGCTTGAATTTCAGCATGTGCCGTTACGTCTACGAGCAATTCTGTTAGATTATGGCTGCGTGCTATGATCCGTCCAGCGGCAACAATTACAGCTCCAACAGGCACCTCTCCTGCTTCTGCAGCAACCTGCGCTTCCGCTAAAGCAGCACGCATATAAACATTGTGATCGTTAAGGTCTATCATCTTCTACGCAAAATAGGGAATTGGCCCACAAGTTTGGCTATTTTTGCGGTTCAAACACCACCAAAGATGTACAGATCTCATACTTGCGGCGAATTGCGCGCATCACACATAGGACAAACAGTAACCCTTGCCGGATGGGTTCAGCGCTCGCGTGAATTGGGCGGCATGACCTTTTTAGACTTACGTGACCGCTACGGTATTACGCAAGTAGCGTTTAATGAGGAATGGAGCGCCGAGCTATTAAAAGCAGCACGTAGTTTAGGTCGCGAGTGGGTGGTACAAATTGAAGGCGAGGTGATCGAGCGTCACAGTAAGAATGCCAACATGCCTACCGGTGATGTGGAGATTAAGAGTGCCAAACTCGTCGTATTGAACGCAGCAAATACGCCTCCTTTTACTATTGAAGAAGAGAGCGACGGTGGCGAAGAGCTTCGTATGAAGTATCGTTATTTGGATCTGCGTCGTGGTCCGTTACAGCGCAATTTGGCGCTGCGTAACCGAGTGAACATCGAGGTACGCAAGTATTTGGACGAACAAGGTTTTATGGATATTGAAACCCCGTTCTTGATCAAATCTACGCCAGAGGGCGCACGTGATTTTGTAGTGCCTTCGCGCATGCAAGAGGGCAAGTTCTATGCTTTGCCGCAGAGCCCGCAGACTTTTAAGCAGCTCTTGATGGTGAGCGGGTACGACAAATACTACCAGATTACGCGTTGTTTCCGCGACGAAGATTTACGTGCAGACCGTCAGCCAGAGTTTACACAGATTGACTGTGAGATGGCCTTTGTAGAGCAAGAAGACATCTTGAATACGTTCGAGGGATTGTTGCTTCACTTGTTGAAAGACGTCAAGGGTGTTGAAATTGATAGTGTGCCGCGCATGACTTATGCAGAGGCGATGGAGCGCTATGGAAATGACAAACCGGACATTCGCTTTGGAATGGAATTGGCCAACCTAAATGCACTGACTCAAAACCTCGGCTTCATGGTCTTTGATCAGGCCGAAACGGTACTTGGAATTGCGGTTCCTGGTGCAGCAGAATGGACGCGCAAGCAGATTGATAAGTTGACCGATTGGGTGAAACGCCCAGACATCGGTATGAAGGGCATGGTGTACTGTAAAGTCAATGCAGATGGAACGTACAAAAGCTCTGTAGATAAATTCTATACACAAGAACAACAAGCTGCATGGGCGGAAGCTGCCGCCGCGAAGCCAGGCGATTTGATTCTCATTTTAGCCGGTGAAGAGCGTTTGACGCGCAAGGCAACTTCTGAATTGCGCTTGCACATTGCAGAGGAAATGGGCCTACGAAACCCTGAGGTATTTGCGCCATTATGGGTCATGGACTTCCCGTTGTTGGAATGGGACGACGAAACGGAGCGTTATCACGCGATGCACCACCCGTTTACTTCTCCAAAGCCCGAGGATATCGCCCTCATTGATACAGATCCAGGAAACGTTCGTGCCAATGCGTACGACCTTGTATTAAACGGAAACGAGATCGGCGGGGGTTCTATTCGTATCCACGACAGAGCCTTGCAAAGCCGCATGTTTGATTTGCTAGGATTTAGCAAGGAAGAAGCAGAGAAGCAGTTTGGTTTCTTGATGAGTGCCTTCGAATATGGCGCGCCACCACACGGTGGTTTGGCCTTTGGTTTTGACCGATTGGTAGCGATCCTTGGCGGTGCTGAGGTCATTCGCGACTTCATTGCCTTCCCGAAAAACAATGCGGGCCGCGATGTGATGATTGATGCCCCGGCAACCATCGACGAAGCACAGCTCAATGAGCTGTGCCTTTTGTCTACTGCGCATCCGGAGGAAAAGTAAGGCCCAATTTTTGTAGCTTTAGGGTCCTTAACACATCCCTATGCTACGTAAACTTTTACTATCGTTTACCTTTTCTGCCACTGCCCTTTTCGCCACTGCTCAAGACCGCGCGTCTAACACGCTGACTACTAGCGAGATTGAAAACATGACATGGGTGGAAGCCATGCAGGATTACCGCGTGAACTTCCATACTGTCGTCGAAAAATTTAATGCCGAATTTGACGGTAAACCTTACGAAAAAGGACACGGCTGGAAGCAGTTCAAGCGTTGGGAATATATGATGGGCCAGCGTGTTGGTGAAACGGGTGTACGTCCACATCCATCGGTTTTGTACCAAGCCATTCAGCAGCAACAAGCATCTTCCACGACAGAGTATGGCGAATGGTCTTCAATGGGTCCGTTTAATGCGCCAGCAAATAATGGAATCGGACGAATAAATGGAGTCGCTTTTCACCCTAACCACCACGATACCATCTATGCGGGTGCTCCTGCAGGAGGCTTGTGGGTGAGTTATGATGACGGCCAGAGTTGGACAACATTCACAGACGAACTTACGAATTTAGGGGTCAGCGATCTAGCTATTGATCCACTGCATCCTGATACAATGTACCTAGCAACAGGTGATCGCGATGCTGCAGATACCTACAGCTTTGGCCTACTTAAATCTACGGACGGTGGAATCACTTGGAACAGTACTTCGCTTTCTTGGTCGACTTCTCAAAATTACCGCATAGCTCGTATTGTAGTCCACCCAGATAGCACACACATTGTAATTGCTGCGACAAACGCAGGGATTTATCGCAGTACCAACTACGGTCAAAACTTTACATTAGAACAAAGCGGATCCTTTTACGGAATGCGCATGGGCCATGGAGATACGGTTTTTGCTACTACAAGTGGCTCAAGCCCAAAATTATATCGTTCAGCCGATGCGGGTGATACATGGACGCAAATGACGAGTGGTCTACCCACAAATGGAAAATACCGTTGTGAAGTTGCAGTGAGTGCAACACCGGGTAAAGTTTATTTAGTTTACGGTTCGTCAGATTATGGTTTCGGCGGTTTATACCGTTCTACTAATGGCGGCTCGAACTGGACTTTAATGAGCTCCACACCTAATATCATGGGCTGGTCAAACACGGGGACCGGTTCCGGCGGTCAAGCCTGGTATGATTTAACCATTGCTTGTGACCCTAATTCAGAAAATACGGTTTACGTCGGTGGGGTCAATATCTGGAAATCAACCAATGGCGGAGCCAATTGGAGTTGCGTGGGTCATTGGTATGGCGCCGGGTCTACCCCATTTGTTCATGCCGATCATCATCACGCTGATTTTAGACCAGGAACATCTGAACTTTATGCGGCTACTGATGGTGGTGTATTCAAAACCAGTAATGCAGGCGCATCATGGGATGACTTGATTTATGGCATGAACATCACACAGTACTATAAGATTAGTCAAAGCACTTCAGATACTTCAGTCGTATTGGCAGGTGCTCAAGATAACGGATCACATTTACGAAGCTCGACTATGAATTGGTCGAGAGCTACCGGCGGCGATGGAATGGACAACGGTGTAGATGCGGTGAACGATAACCTCATGTATACCTCCGTTTATTATGGAGATTTCTACAAGAGTACGAATGGGGGTGCATTCTTCAGCGGTATCAACACGCTTTCGGTAGCAGGATCTGGAAATTGGGTAACGCCGTTCAATGTTGATCCAGTCACCACGAATACTATTTACGCAGGGTTTAAGAAAATATGGAAATCAACTAATGCAGGCGGTTCGTGGGCGGCAACGTCTTCAAATAACATTAGCGGTAATTCTAATATAGATGAATTTGAGGTAGCGCCGTCGAACACGAATTACATCTATACGCTCATAAACAGTAACATCTACGTTTCTACAAATGGCGGAAGCAGCTGGTCCAGCATTACTCCTTCTGGCTCGATGAGCCCTTCGCCGAACAACATTTCAGGTGTAGCTATTGATCCAAATGATGAAGAACATATCGTCATTAGTATCAGCGGATATGCCGGTAATAGAAAGGTTATGGAGTCTTTCAATGCAGGTTCAACATGGACCAATCTAAGTTCAGGCTTGCCAAATGTACCGGCAACTGCAGTGGCTTTTGAAGGCGGGTCAAGCGACGGTATTTATGTCGGCACGGATATAGGAATGTATTACACTAGTTCCAATTTTTCGAATTGGATCAGTTTTAATAAAAACTTACCGAATGTCATTGTTTCTGACATTGAGATTTATGCAGACGATGCCCTCATTCGTATTGGCACCTTTGGCCGTGGTGTCTGGCAAAGCCCATTAATGAGTGGTTTCACAAATGCGCCTGTGGCATCCTTTACAGCAGATCCTCTGGCTACTTGTTCTTTAGGAGATACAGTTTCTCTTACAGACTTATCTAGCGGACTACCTACTTCTTGGTATTGGCAGATCACACCCTCCACGTTCAGCTTTGTGGGAGGAACCAACGACAGTTCCCAATTCCCAAAATTAGCCTTTAATGCAACTGGTGCATACACGGTGACCTTGACGGCAAGTAATAATTACGGAACAGACGATACAATAGCATTTCAGATTCTAGGAGTTGGTGGCGCATCGTTGCCATTTATTGAAGATTTCGAGTCAGGATTTTCCGGTTGGGAGATCGCTAATCCTGACGCGGGCATCACTTGGGCTGCTGCGACAGTGAATGGTACGAGTCCAGGAAATACGGCTATGACGGTGAACCATTATTCATACAGCGCAACAGGCGCTGTGGATGAGTTGATCAGTCCTGCGTTTGACTTTACGAACGATACTTTGATTAATCTGGAATTTGAATATGCCTCAGCGTATTATTCGAGCGGATACAAGGATAGTTTAAAGGTTTACGCGAGTGACGATTGTGGGTCAACTTGGGATTTAGTAGCGGCTTACGACGGTTCTGATGCCAGTTTTACTACAGCTGGGGCAATGACTTCTGCTTTTGCACCTGCAGATTCAACCTATTGGTGTCACGGTTCTTCTTCCGTAACCTGTCCGACTATTGATTTAGACGCATACAGCGGTAGCGCTGGGGTTCGGGTTAAATTTGTTGCGGTCAATGGCTATGGTAATAATATATATTTAGATAATATTAATATTTCAGGTCAGGCTCAATTACCTCCTGTTGCCGCTTTCACGGGTGATACGGCTGGTTGTACAGGGAAGACATTACAATTCTATGATTATACCGCACCGTCTGCAGCATCACGCCTATGGTCTTTCCAAGGCGGAACGCCAAGCACAAGCACCTCTGCGAATCCATCGGTGACTTATGCGACTCCAGGCACTTACGATGTTAAGCTGGTAGTGGCTAATGCAGCGGGAGTAGACTCTGTAGTATTGTCTAATTATGTAACCATTATTAATGCGCCTTCAGCGGGTATTGCACTTACTAGTTCGGCATCTTCTACACTCTGTAATGGAGATAGTGCAACATTTACCGCAACACCAACGAATGGAGGTTTGAATCCAACCATTAATTGGATACTCAACGGTACTGTGGTATCGAGCAATACATTCACGTATAGCGGAACCTTCGTGAACAACGATGTACTTAAAGTAGAAATGGCGAGTTCCGACGATTGTGTCGCTAATCCGCTGGTGGCAGACTCAATAACGTTGACTGTGAACAGTTTGCCGATGGTTTCGCTTGGGTCACAAGGGTATGTGTGTGAATTGGACGGACCGCAGTTGCTTTCAGGAGGGCAGCCTTCAGGCGGTGTGTACAGCGGTTTGGGTATAGTCAATGATAGCATTTATCCTGTAACCGCGGGAGTTGGTTCGCATTGGGTCTATTATACCTACACGGATGTTACTACAGGTTGCTCGCGGACAAAACAACGTGCAATTAGTGTACAACCGGCACCCGGTAAGCCAACGGTTTCTCAGAACACCACAGGTGAGCTCGAGGCTACTACGCCTGCGGGAACCTTTACTTATGAATGGCTGGACGCAAACATGGACCCAATAAGTGGGGCAACTGGCGCGACCTTCTTGCCACAATCGAACGGGGATTATTATGTTCGAATTTTCTCCAACATTCTATGTTCGAATGTGTCGGATGTGTATAGCGTGGTGAATATAGGATTCGGTGAGGCGTTAACTTCGGGATGGAGTGTCTATCCAAATCCGGCGCAAAAAGTTTTGACTATCAGAATTGAAGGATCGGCAGACGTTCGGTTATTGGATGCTGCAGGCCGATTGGTGTACAAGGGAACAATAAGCGGTGAAGCCAATCTTGATGTAGAGAATTGGGCGCGCGGCACTTATGTACTCCAGATTATAACCGATTCAGGTATAGAGAATGAAGCAATAGTGCTGCACTAAGCAACGGCATTGCGATAAAACAAAACCCCCCGGAGCGACAGCTCCGGGGGGTTTTTTTATGCTTAAAATTTTGTAACGATTACGCGACAACCATGTGTGCAATCATGCTTTTAAATAATTCCAATCCGTCCTCATTCTTGAGCTCTGCATCTGCTGCGCGTTCGGGGTGAGGCATCATGCCGAAAACATTTTTTGCTGCGTTAGAAACGCCTGCAATGTTCTCTAGCGCGCCGTTAGGGTTAACGGCAGGGCCAACTTCACCTTCAGCAGTGCTGTATTGGAAAAGAATCTGGTCGTTCGCTTTTAATTCTGCGAGCGTCTCTTGCGAACAATAATAATTCCCCTCACCGTGGGCGATTGGGATTTTATAACCGCGCGTATGATCTAGGTCAGCACTTATACCTGCCGATTTAGAAACGGGTTTGATGAATACGTTTTTACAAATGAACTTGTGACTATCGTTGTGACGGAGCGCACCAGGCAACAATCCACTTTCTGTAAGGATTTGGAACCCATTACAGACGCCCAAAACGTAGCCGCCGTTATTTGCAAATTCAACTACACTGCCCATGATCGGACTCATTTTTGCGATGGCCCCAGAACGGAGGTAATCTCCATAGGAGAACCCGCCCGGCAACACAACACAATCCACGCCCTGAAGGTCCGTGTCTTTGTGCCATAAGTTGACCGTTTCATGCCCCATAATGGTTCCGAGTACATATATCATGTCTTGGTCACAGTTTGACCCTGGGAAGGTGATTACACCGAATTTCATAGCAATGTGCTTAAAATAATTTCAACAAAGGTACGTGGTTTTAGGCGAATATGCGACTAGGAAAGGCGGTGGGATAAGGCATATAATACACGAGCACCAACATTGGCATCCCATTGATTTTCACCAGGAACTACCTCGACTAAATCGGCGCCAATTATTTTACGACCAGAGGCGAGAACGGCATCAATGAGGTGAAGAAATTGGGCCATTGATAACCCCCCGGGAACTGGCGTACCCGTTCCGGGACAGAGGGAAGGATCAAGCCCGTCTATATCCACACTTAAATACACATGCTGTGGCAAGTCCGCGACAATCGTTGCGCTTACGGCAGCCCAATTACTCCCTGCAAAAAGTTGCTGGTTCATTGCCCTGTCGGTATGCACAGTGATGCGCTGGTCCTTTTCAATCATGGTAGCTTCCGCGTGGCAGTAATCGCGTAATCCGACGATGCACAATTTGTCCGTCAAGCCCTCATTTAAGGCATTGTACATAATGCTCGCGTGCGAATAGGAGAAGCCTTCGTAAGCATTCCGGAGGTCCGCATGCGCATCAATCTGAAGTATACCAAAGCTGCCATACTTCGCTTTGTGAGCGCGCAAGGAACCTAAGGAAGTACTGTGGTCGCCGCCTAAAAGGATGACACGACGGTCTTTTGCCAATAATTGGCTTACATTCTTTTCAACCCAACGGTGGAAATGTCCGCATTTATCATTGATCTCGTCGAGCAAACGCAACTCTAGGTCACTAACATCGTCTTGTTCGTATGCCGTCAAATATTGAGAGGCTTTTTCACGCAGGTTCGCACTGGTTTCTGCCCATGCTTCGTCGATGGGGTGCATCCAGATGCCCCGCTGCCAGCCGTTGGGAAACTGTTCATCGAACAGGTCCACCTGCGCGGAGGCCACCTCAATTTCCGCGGGACCTTCAGCAGTTCCTGCGCCATAACTCACAGTCACCTCCCAAGGCGCTGGAAAAACATGAATGTCGCATTCGTCTGCATCGAAAGGCAGACCGAATAGATGGGTGTTTAATGCCGGTTCGTTCGGATCAAACGCCACGATTTTGGCTTCTTTATCCATTTGGGTATTTAATTGAGCGAAAATTACGGATTGTAGATTGATAACGGTAGATTTTTTATACGCACTAAAGAAGATTTTTTGAGCCGGACTTGAAGTGTATAAATACCTGTTTCTAAGGGGCTTTCGTTCCATAAGTAGGGACCAATACTAATGGGGTTTCTGCCGGAGATGCCCTCATAAGAAAGCCATTGAGTGAGGGGGCGGCCGGAGCGGTCTAGAAGCCGAAGGGAAAGGATCTCTCCGGCCGCCATGGATACCCATAGGTTGGTTGAAGGGAGGTAATGGTTGAGATCGTAGCTGAGGTGGGTACGTTGAAGGTGTGCATTGAAATCGGGAGGTGTTGCGGGGAAGGAACAACTGTTTTTTTCATTGGGCGAGGCTTCAGTGGGACAACACCAACGTGCATGATGCGGTACCCAATTCGATGGCGTACGTCCGGAACTTAGAAGGGAAATGCGTTCCCAACTGCGGTGTTCGAGGGGAGCATCCCACGGCGTGTAGTTGAGTTGGTCCAGGGTTTGCGCATCAGTAGTCTGGAGCAGTAACGAGGTACTGTCGTTCGGCAGTGCGGTTGGGCTAGGGAAAGCGCGAATTTGGTGCGGAGCCAAAAGCGGAAATAGAGGCACTGGTAGAGCACAGAACGAAGGCGGGGTGGTGAAGAAACGGTAGGCGGAGGTCCCTGCGGCCGTTGTTTTTATTAGTCGAAGCGGGTCTAGTCGCAGTGGTCGGTCACTGGTAGAGACTAATTCTATGAATTCGTCCAATTGGTCAGGCGAAGGATGCACTTCATTGATGAAAATTTTTCCTGAATCTGGATAGGTATGCGCTAATAGCGCGAGGGATGAGTCCCCGAGTAAAGGGGGCAGTGTAGTTTGTTTTATAGGCAAAAGGTAAGGCGCTTCCGGCTGCCATTGGTCTGCGAGATGCGGGAGAAGCATGTGGAGGTAGGGATAGAGTGAATGGGAAAATTGGACGTAGTTTTTACCGTTTTCACCCCCGAAAAGAGCCTTAGGTGGGTTTTTTGGAAGATTTTTGGGTGGAATTGGTCCTGAAATAGACGTTTGGGTGGAGGTTATGCGCCATTGGGCGTTGGTGTAGGTGATGGAATCGGCGACAAGAAGAAAATCCCCGAAAGATTCGTGCGGAGCATAGGGAAAATGGTACGGTTGAACAGCGACAAGAATGCCCTCGTTTTTAAGGATGAGTACGCCTTGATCGGGCATAGAAAATCCAGGAATGAATGTTGCATTTAGGCCAACGCCGTAGCGGTGAAGGCCAGAATCGAGGGGACAATCGTATGCTTTTTTGACACCACTTTCTGTGATGAGCACCAATTCTGCCGCGGGCATGGCTACGGGACTGTAGGCGATAAAGTAGTCTCCGTCATTTCCTTCGATTTGGTGGATGCCTAGAATTTGCACGCTTTGGCGGGTTGGGTACTCTAGTTGAACAGAATCCAGTGCGAAGAACAACAGGTTACCTGCTGTATCAGTAGCCATTGGGATTTCAATCCAAACTTGCCCCAAGGCTAGGGGTCTTAGGAAGGTGATGTCCCAATAATATTCGCTGAGGTAGGGAAACAATGCGGTGTCCAGAGGCGCCCCTTGTGCTGAACGAGCGATTACACCATTTAAACTTCCTGGCGGGGGAAGAGTCGGTTCGGACCAATGGAGCCGCAGTGTTTGCGGCGTTAAAACGTCAATGTTCAGCAATTTCGGTGCAACGGTATCACGAAAGGCATGTCCATCCGCACGTAATGTTGAAAACAAAAATTTATCCACACGGCTTGAGGAATACGTGCACTGCACGCTCAGACTTTTTGAGGAACGTAGGGTACTATCGGTGGTGCTGAATAAAAGAGAATCCGCGTCATAAATGTGAAAGGTGTAGTTGCTGTCCCGTTCAATACGAAGTGCAACGTTTACCGCACTATTGTTGACGTATCCTGAAATTGCAGCGAGTATGGTATCCTTTTCTGCCGTGTGCAGTACGAAAGAGAGGTCATCGCTGCTCGAACCCGAGAGTTGTATGGCGTAATAGCCGAAACTTGACTCCATAAAGCGAAAGCTGCAATAATTGGCGCTGGACGGATTAAAATCCATCTGTATGTTTAAGGTCCACACCCCCAAGACTGCGGCGCGACTTTCTCGTCGCCATTCCAAAGAACCCGCAGCTGGCGCAGCGCTTCTCATTCCTTCTGAAGAAAATTGCATCCAGGCAGTATCGCCCTCCCAATCGGTGTGGTAAGCGGTTAATGAATCAAAAAGTGCATAGAATTGGGCTTGGGCCGCGTTAAAAATGAGGCAAAAACAGAGCGTTAGTGCACTACGAAACAAGTCGGTGAACATAAGGCAGTTTAGAAGTAGCTTTGCGGAGTACTATTTAAGTTAAGACAATTTTTATGAGAATTGCAGTTGTTGGCGCTACAGGTATGGTAGGCCAGATTATTTTGAAAGTATTGGCAGAGCGCAGCTTCCCAGTTACGGAACTTATTCCTGTGGCGTCGCAGCGCAGCGTTGGGAAATCCGTCCAATTCGGTGGTCGCGATTGGACCATTCAAAGCCTGGAGGCGGCCGTTGCTGCGGCACCTGATGTAGCACTTTTCTCTGCCGGAGGCGAAACCTCGCTCGAGTGGGCGCCAAAATTTGCCGCTGCCGGAACGCGTGTCGTTGACAATTCCAGTGCATGGCGTATGGACCCCGATAAAAAGTTGATTGTACCTGAAATTAATGCGGATAAACTGACCGCAGAAGATTACATCATCGCGAACCCCAACTGTTCGACGATCCAGTTAGTTATGGCACTCCACCCACTCCATCAAGCTTTTGGCGCGAAGCGAGTGATCGTGAGTACCTACCAAAGCGTTACAGGAACAGGCAAAGGGGCTGTTGACCAGCTTGAAGGTGAACGCAACGGGGAAGACCCTCAGATGGTTTATCCCTATAAAATTGATCGAAATTGCATACCGCATTGCGATATTTTCCTCGAAAACGATTACACAAAGGAGGAAATGAAAATGACCCAGGAAACCGTCAAAATCATTGGCGATGCAGGTATAAAACTCTCCGCGACCGCAGTACGCGTCCCTGTTCAGGGGGGCCACAGTGAAAGTGTCAACGTGGAATTTGAGCGGGAATTCACACTAGAACACGTGCGGAAAGTATTGAAGGAAACGCCTGGAGTTACCCTTCAAGACAGACCGGAATTCAAGACCTATCCCATGCCTCTTATGGCGGAGGGAAAGGACGATGTCTTTGTGGGCCGATTGCGCCGCGACTTCACCACAGACAACGCCCTGAATTTATGGATCGTTAGCGACAACCTCCGAAAAGGCGCCGCGACAAACACGGTTCAGATTGCCGAAATACTAGTAAAAAGGGGCTTTATCGGATAATTTTCTCGAAGGATGACTGTCGTCAAAAACACCGGTGCTGTTTTTGCGTTACTTAAGTATGAGACTTAAAGCAATAGCAATGGCCTTGTTCGCACTCACCGCGAGCTGTACGGCACAAACCAATAAGAAGATGAGCGATGCATATGCGATGGCTACCATACCCGCACCCGAAGAAGGACAAGAAGTAGCCGTCTTGGCATCCGGCTGTTTTTGGGGAACAGAATTTTACCTGCAAAAAATACCCGGCGTACTAGCCACTACTTGCGGTTATACTGGTGGCATGGTGAAGAATCCAACATACCGCGAGGTGTGCAGCAAACGCACAGGGCATTATGAGGCGGTGCATGTAGTATTCGATCCCGCGCAGGTATCCTTTGAAGAGATTGCTCGTGTGTTTTTTGAAACGCACGACCCCACACAGCGCAATGGACAGGGTCCTGATATAGGTCCACAATACCGCAGTGCTGTTTTCTTCCAGGATCAAGCACAGCGTGAGGTTTCTGAAAAATTAGTTGGACTGCTTGAGGCCAAGGGTTACGACGTAGCAACCGAGATATTACCTGCCGCAACCTTCTATTCGGCGGAAAATTACCACCAGGATTATTATGACAATAAAGGAGGCACTCCCTATTGTCACGCCCCGCGGAAATTGTTTTAACCGACAAAAAAAATGGCGGGCATAAAAAAACCCGGCGCATCGCGCCGGGTTTTTTAATAAATCAAAGTTTCTTTAGTCTTTAACCAACTCGAAGTCTTCCATAAACTTCGTGGTGTACACGCCTTTGCGGAAATTCTCATCGCGCAATAACTGCTGATGGAAAGGAATCGTTGTATTAATCCCTTCAATAACAAATTCGTCCAAGGCACGCTGTAACTTAACTATAGCTTCATCACGAGTTCGCGCCGTAACTATGAGTTTTGCGATCATCGAATCGTAAAAAGGTGGAATAATATAGCCACTGTAGCAGTGCGTATCTAGGCGAACACCGTGACCACCCGGCGCGTGGAATGATCCAATCTTACCTGGGCATGGACGAAAATCGTTAAAGGCGTCTTCCGCATTGATGCGCACTTCAATACTGTGCATTTCCGGGAAGTAATTCTTGCCTGATATTTTTTCGCCCGCGGCGACTTTAATCTGCTCACGAATCAAATCGAAACCAACCACTTGCTCAGTGATAGGATGCTCAACTTGAATACGCGTATTCATTTCCATGAAGTAGAAATTGCGGTCTTTGTCCACTAGGAATTCTACTGTTCCCGCTCCTTCATACGCAATGAATTCTGCAGCCTTGACAGCGGCATCACCCATTTTCTTGCGCAGTTTATCGGTCATGAATGGCGAGGGAGTTTCCTCGACCAATTTCTGATGACGGCGCTGAACGGAACAATCACGCTCCGATAAATGACATGCTTTACCATAACTATCACCAATGACTTGGATCTCGATGTGACGTGGCTCAAGGATAAGTTTTTCCATGTACATACCGTCGTTACCGAAGGCAGCAGCAGATTCTCTTCGTGCACTTTTCCAAGCTCCTTCAAGCTCACTTTCGGCAAATACGGCACGCATACCCTTACCGCCACCACCGGCGGTCGCCTTCATCATTACGGGGTAGCCAATTTTCTTTGCGGTTTTACGCGCATGCTCGAGCGATTCAAGAATACCTTCAGATCCTGGTACACACGGTACACCAGCTTCTTTCATGGTTTCCTTAGCCGTCGCTTTGTCTCCCATTTTATCTATTTGCTCAGCCGTAGCACCAATAAATTTGATCCCGTGCTCTGCACAAATTCTAGAGAATTTAGCATTTTCACTTAAAAACCCGTATCCCGGGTGGATGGCATCCGCGTTTGTTATTTCTGCGGCAGAAATTATGCTTGGGATACTTAAGTAGCTTTCTGACGATGCTGCAGGTCCGATACAGACCGCTTCATCCGCAAAGCGTACATGCAATGAATCGGCATCTGCCGTCGAATAAACAGCAACCGTTTTAATGCCCATTTCTTTACACGTGCGAATGACGCGAAGGGCAATCTCACCACGGTTGGCAATGAGTACTTTCTTAAACATAACCTGGTAGGTTTAAAATGAATTAAGAAGGATCAACCAAGAATAATGGCTGGTCGTATTCTATAGGTGTCTTGTCGTCAACAAGAATCTTGACAATTTTACCGCTGACCTCACTTTCAATTTCATTGAAAAGCTTCATCGCCTCAACGATACAAAGTACATCACCTGGTTCGATGGTATCGCCAATTTTTACGAATGCATCTTGATCAGGCGATGGTGTGCGGTAGAACGTGCCGATCATTGGAGATTTGATCGTAATGTAGTTGTCGCTGTCATCGACTTCCGCTGGTGCGGTTGGCGCAGCTGGCGCAGCTTCTAGAGAAGTCGCGGCTGGCGCAGCTGCCGGCATTTGCTGCGGTGCCACGGCCTGAACGTACGTTGGCTGGTCGCTGGCATCTGGCCCAGTTTTAATATTAATCTTGAAATCTTCTGTTTCTAAGCTCACTTCTTGAGCACCACTTTTGGCGACAAATTTGATGAGCGCCTGGATTTCTTTCAAGTCCATTTTAAATGTATTTAGGAATATGAAGTTACGAGTTATTTTTTATCGATGGCCCATTTTACCCACATGGCACCCCAAGTAAACCCACCGCCAAATGCAGCAAAAAAGATGTTATCTCCTTTCTTGAATTTATCCCGGTAGTCCCACATACCCAGAGGAATGGTTGCAGATGTGGTGTTGCCGTATTTTTGAATGTTGACGACCACTTTTTCTTTGGTCAATTCCATTCTACGCGCTGTCGCGTCTATAATTCTGAGATTTGCTTGATGCGGCACTAAATACGCGACATCCTCTCCGGTTAGGCCATTTTTTTCGAGCAATTCTGCAGAAGTATCGGCCATCCGGCTCACTGCGAAACGAAATACACTTTGACCTTCTTGTCGAATGGCATGTTGCTTATTATCAATGGTTTCGTGTGATGGAGGCAGGAAAGATCCCCCAGCTTCAATACGCAAGAAGTCACGACCTGAGGCATCAGTGCGTAGAATTTCATCTTGAACCCCCAAGCCCTCTTCGTTTGGTTCCATCAAAGCCACACCACAACCGTCTCCGAAAAGAATACACGTGGTGCGATCGGTATAGTCTACAATAGAGCTCATTATATCAGAACCAACGACCAGCACCTTCTTGTACTTACCACTTTCAATGTATGCAGCAGCGTTACTCACGGCATAAAGAAAGGAAGAACAGGCGGCCTGCAAGTCGAAAGCATAAGCGTTTGTCGCGCCGATTTCTTGTGCGATATAGGCGGAGGTAATAGCAACCGGCATATCAGGGGTTACCGAAGCTAGGATAACAAGGTCTACATCATCTACAGTAACACCGTATTCCTCCTTCATTGCTTCAACGGCCTTAATAGCAAGGTAAGAAGCTCCCATGCCTTCTTCGGGTTTAAGAATACGACGTTCTTTGATGCCCGTGCGAGAGGTAATCCACTCATCATTCGTATCGACCATGGTCGCCAACTCATCGTTGGTCAACACATATTCTGGAACATATCCGCCAATTGCGGTGATTGCTGCTTTCATGGTTTCTTCACTTGTGGGGGCTAAAATAGGCCCCCCGGAACACTTAGAGGGGGTTAAAAAAGAAAAAGTAGCCCAAAATTGAGCTACTTTTTTAACAATCAATGTTTTATAGAATGGCTTACGCCTTTTCCATAACTACTTTACCCTTGTAGTACAACTTACCCTCGTGCCAATGTGCGCGGTGGTACAGGTGTGCTTCACCAGTGGTTGGACAGATAGCCAGTTGCTGATCAGCTGCCTTGTAGTGTGTTCTACGCTTATCTCTTCTCGTGCTCGACTGTCTGCGTTTAGGATGTGCCATCTCTACTTAATTATTTATTCAACAAGTTTTTTAGTTGATCCCATCTAGGATCTGTCTTTTCTTCTTTTTCGTCTTCTTCCTCTTCAATGAAATCTTCAAGACCGCTGCCAGCATTTGGGCCTAAGAGCTTCGATGGAATACTGAGAACTACTAGTTCGTAGATCATTTGACCTACGTTAAACTTATAGTCACCGTGCGGTAAAATGAGGAGCTCCTCATTTTCATCGTTGTATTCATCGCCGAACTTAATCTGCATTGCAAAGCTATTCGTAAGTGCCTGCGTGTACACTTCATTTGTAACGTCGCAAGGTGCTTCAATGTTTCCAGTGAAGCGCCATTCTAAATCTAGAACTGTTTCACTTTTCAACATCATTAGCTCAGCCTTTCCAATTAAACCCTGGTAGTCTGAATATTCAAAGAGTGTAAAGAACGTATCATCCAAATCATACTGAAACTCGTGCGGTCCTAACGCTAAGCCTCTAAAGGCAATGTCAAAATCGCGTTTTTTCACAGGTCAAGTATCACTGAATGAGCGGGCAAAGATATCGAAATTGTTGAAAACTTCTAACTCTTCTCTTTTTGTTTTTTTAGCGGGTCTTTTGTCATTTCATCATACGCCTGACGCGCATGGTAAACATCGATGGCAGTATAGAGTGCATTTCTCATGGAAGTAGCATCTGCCGTGCCTTTACCGGCCAGGTGCATCGCTGTTCCATGATCGGGAGATGTACGCACAATATCGAGTCCAGCAGTGAAATTAGTTCCACTACCCATGGCTAAAGATTTAAAGGGAACCAATACCTGGTCATGGTACATACCTAAAACAGCATCAAATTTCGACTCAAACCCTTGTCCAAAGAAGCCGTCTGCTGGGAACGGCCCCTTAACGATCGCACCGTTATTTTGCGCTTTCTCGATTGCAGGTCGAATGATTTCTCGTTCTTCTGTTCCTATGGTACCCATTTCGCCGGCATGTGGGTTCAGCCCCAATACGGCAATACGTGGTTTTACGATTTTAAAATCGCGCTTCAAACTGCTCGTTAAGCGCTCAATGGCGCTGCTTATGGAAATTTCTGTTAGTTCCTCTGCCACCTTAGAAATAGGCACATGGCCTGTAACTGTGGCGACTTTTAATTGGTCCGACGATAATATCATGAGGACGTCATTGCCAAAGTGTTGCGCTAGATAACCCGTGTGACCGGAGAATCCTTCGACGTTCGCTGCGATATTGTGTTTATTGATGGGTGCAGTAAGTAGGGCGTGAATTTTCCCGCCTTTTGCAGCTTCAATAGCTGCGTCAATACTTTTTAGCGCATAAGCGCCGCTAACATCTGTGGGTACGCCTAAAGTGATTTCGACATTGTCGTCCCAACTCAACACAAGATTGTTTTTGTCTTCTCTAATATCCTCGATGGTATCGCAAAGATTAAACTGGAAGTCGCGTTTGTCGATGGCGTTTCTATGGTAGGAAGCCAATTTACTCGAGGCAAATACCACTGGCGTGCACAGCTCTGCAATTCGGGTATCTTCCAGCATTGAAATGATAACCTCCATGCCGATTCCATTTAAATCGCCACAGGTAATGCCAATCACCGGCTTTTCTAAAACCGTTTCTTCATACACGGCTGTATTAGAACTCGCAGAGAAATTGATGTCGTACAGGTCCTTCTGCAAGTCATATTCCGATTGAACGTCTTCACTAACAGGAGACGCTTTTACATCTTTTCCTTCGCGGCGTTTGTTTCGGTTATTGCGGTTGCGGCCACGGTTATTCCTATTTCCTCCGGCACTTTCTTCCTTCGCGCCGCTTTCTGAAGCTTTTACCTCACCTGATTTTGCGGGATCGCTTGATGCCGCCTGACCTTCGCCTTCCTTTTTACCGCGGTTACGGTTTCTATTTCTACCGCCACGACTTCTTCTCCGTTCATTGCCGTCTTTATTCTGGCCTTCGGGAGTATTGGGTTTGTTCGGTGTATTTTCTTTAGCGTCACTCATAGTGTTACTTCAGGTTGTTTATGAAGTCAAAAAGTAAACGGACTCCGATCCCGGTTCCGCCTTCGACTTGGTAGCCGGCGCGCGATTTTAAAAATGCGGGGCCAGCGATATCCAAGTGAATGTAAGGATAATCGGTGAAGTGCTCTAGGAATTTACCCGCAGTGATGGCTCCGGCTTCAGCGCCACCGATATTTTTCATATCCGCAATGGGGCTTTTTAGTAAATCCTTGTATTCATCCCAGAACGGAAATTCCACCACCCGCTCGTGTGTTCGGTAGCCGCTCTCTTGAAGCGCTAGCATGCGCTCCTTTGGTGCATTACCCATTCCTACGATTGCATAGCGACCTATCGCTCTTGCGGCCGCCCCTGTCAAAGTAGCGAGGTCAATGACTAATTCTGGATTGTAGCGTTTGGCATATACCAAAGCATCCGATAGAATTAATCGGCCTTCGGCGTCGGTATTCATCACCTCTACGCTTGTACCGTCCGAAATAGTAATAACGTCACCAGGCGTCACTGCGTTGCCCCCGGGGCGGTTGTCTGTGGCAGGTACGAGTCCTATAATGTGTACCGGAAGATTGGCTTCTGCGGCCGCGCTCATTGCCCCAATAACAGCTGCGGCACCACCCATATCAGATTTCATATCGTCCATGAAGTTAGACGGCTTGAGGCTCAAACCACCAGTATCATAGACTACCCCCTTACCAACCAGTACCAGCGGCTTTTCATTGGTAGCATGCTTGGGTTTGTGCTCCATGATGATGAAAACGGGAGGCTCTGTGGAACCGTAATTAACGGCCAACAATCCGCCCATCTTTAGGCTTTCAATTTGTTTTTTCTCGAGCACTTCTATTGAAAAGCCGTGACGTTTGCTCGCTTCTTTTGCTTGTTGAGCAAGATCAGTGGCCGTTAAATCGATAACGGGCGTATTGACCAATTCACGGGCGAAAAGCGTTCCCATGGCCGCAATAGCAATAGGAGCTAGCGCTTGTTCATCTTCTTTTGAAACGAACAATTGGGCCATAGCATTTTTGCGTTTATGGCTGTCTGAGAAGTAGCGGAGGAATTGGTAATTGCCCAGGATGGCTCCTTCAGCGACATGCGGCACATGTGCGCCTAAAATGGCAATGCGGTCTAGATGAGCTGCATTCGCCTTAAGGACCAATTTATTCCCGGCTTGGCGCATCTTTTCTGCACGCGCATCAGCATCTATGCTCTTTCCTAGCTTATACACCCAAGCAGAATCTGTGCCTGCTTGAACTTCCAGCCATTGTTCTTCAAACTTTTCGCCCAGCGCACGAACGCGATCGAGTTGTGCCTGGTTTAAATGTTGAGAAAGTTCTTGGGTATCGGTATAAACAATAGCCATGCTGCCATTGTAATCAGGGGTGTATGTGGTGATTTTCATTGCTTCATTCATTTAGTGTCAAATGTACTATTTTAACCAACCACAAAGAACCCTTCATGTTTACTGGAATTATTGAAAAATTAGGCACGGTTGCTAAGGTCGAAAAGAACGGCGGAAACCTTGAGTTGTATGTCGCTTCAGACCTCGCTAGCGAGTTAAAAATAGATCAAAGTGTTGCGCACAACGGTATTTGTTTGACCGTGGTAGAAATTTTTGGCGACCGAACCTATCGCGTAACGGCCATAGAGGAGACCATCGCTAAAACCGCTATTGGGGATTTACAAGAAGGCGATCCCATAAACCTTGAACGGTGTATGACGATGGGCGCGCGTTTGGATGGTCACATTGTTCAGGGTCACGTGGATCAAATAGGTGAATGTACTTCCATAAAAGAGGAAGACGGATCGTGGATTTTTTCATTTTCCTACGACCCATCCCTTGGCAATGTTACGGTAGAAAAAGGGTCCATTACGGTGAACGGAACATCACTTACCGTAGTCGACTCCATAGACGGAGGTTTTAGTGTTGCCATCATCCCTTATACTTATGAGCACACGGTGTTTCATCATTTAAAATTGGGCGATCGCATTAATTTAGAATTCGACATTATCGGAAAATATGTCGCCCGAATGCTCAGCGGTTATAAAAAGTGAGAACGGTCCGCTACATAGGCGTCTTAGACGATGAAATTATAGCGGTTCGGGGAATGGTTTTTCAATTGGAAAAACTGTTGCCTAATGCTGAGGTTAAGGGGTTTACTCAATATCGAGAATTTGAATTATGGTGTGAAAACAACACGCCCGAATTAGTTTTTTTAGATATGGAAATGCCCCAAGCCATGGGACTCAATGTTGCGAAAAGAATACAGGCTGACGTGGGAAATATTGTATTTGTCACTGCACATTCGCACTACAGTTTAGAGGCTTTTGAAACGGCAGTAGACTATATTCTTAAACCGATTTCTCCGAAACGTTTGCAGCAAGCCCTCGCGAAAGTAGAAGCTCTAGTTCCTGTGAAGGTGCGACAAGCACAAAAGATTAAGCTGCTGTTAAAAGGCACGTTTCGCGAATTTCCAGAGACAGATATTGCTTACTTGCGTGGACAACGCAATTATACGGAAGTGGTGTTGACCAACGGCGAACACCACCTGATGGCGCGGACACTAAAAAGCTTCACGGACGTATTGAGTGATGCCTTTGTCCGCATTCACAAAAGTATCGTGGTTCAACGCGCGTTGATTGTAAAGATCCAGACCAGCAATCCTCCATTTGTTGTTCTTCAAGACGGGACACAGCTGGACGCTGCTAAGGCACGCTTAAAAACCTTGGATAGCGATGAATAAGTGTCTATTTCTTGCGGTGTTCGCAGTGCTCTGGTCGGGGTGTTCGCGGTCGGAACAAGCGGGTGTGCCAAACAGCATATACGAGGCCTTTGCTGTACATCCTGATTCTGCTAGATTCGAATCATTGATGCTAGATTTGGTTGAGAGTGGTGATCAGACCGAAGAAGCTTGGGGGGCCTATTTTGTGGCGCGCGACATAGTAAGAAACGGCGTGAGTTTTGATGCGATAACTTATTTAGAGCGAGCAGAATTACTTTTCCGCGCAACGAAAAACAGTGAGGGAATCAAACGCGTTTTATTGCTGAAGGCTCATGCCTATTGGGCACTGGGTGGTGGTGAGGAAATTTTATCCATTGCTGAAGAAACCATGCGCATGCGTGAAAGCAATTCTAAATCGTGGGCCACGGCTGCAGGAAATTACACGACTTATTTGTTGGACTACGGACGCTATGAAGAAGTATTGTTGTATAGCGATTCTGTTTTGGCTATATGTCGCAAAACCGCTGGAGGAATCAACCCGAGCGAAGCGTATGCTGTGCGCGCAGAGGCTTTGCAGCAGCTCGGCAGAGATGCTGCTGCTGTGGATACGCTCATTACAAGAGCGCTTGAATTGATAGACGGAACTATCCCCGATATAGACAAAAAGAACATTTATTTAAGAGCGTTGAATTTGAATGCTCTGGATCAACCTGCCCTTGCACGCTGTATTCAATTTGCTCATGCGAAGGAGTTTTGGTCCCTTGAGGCTGAAGCTAGAGGGAAGTGGACCGATTACGCTTTGTTGGGCGAAACTTCTGAAACGGCCTTGAAGGCTGAGGTGCTCGCGAACAAGAGGGCACTGGCCGCTGTGAATGAAGGCCAGAGTAAGTTTTTAGCCTTTGAATTGGCCCGTGGGCGCAGCGAAATATTGAGGTACCAACGCGAGTCCAAATTGCGGAAAACGGCCTTAGCTGTGACAGTACTTTTATTTATCACAGTACTTATAGGCATTCTAGTAAACTACAGGAGCCGCATGATGACTGCTCGTGCGAAGTTAAGCCAACAGGAAGCAGAATTGGCCTTAGAGAATTACAAGAACACTATTCGTCCACATTTCCTCTTCAACCAATTAAACAATGTCAGTGCTTTTCTCAACCAGGAACTCATTGAGCAAGCTCAAGATTATTTGGCAGATTTGGGCCAATTTTTACGCGCCCTCCTTGAAGAACAGGATGATCAGACCATAGAATTGGGTGCCGTTAAGAAGCAGCTTAAAGCTTACGTCGCGCTTCAGAAAAAAGGTTCATATACAAATGTAGCAGTGACGATAGACGTCCCAAAAGAACTACTGAACGTGCGCATTCCCACGGGTTTGTTGCAGCCTTTGGTTGAGAACAGTTTCAAATATGCCGGAAACGAAGCAAGTGCGTCACCGAGCATTCTTATTCAAGCGAGACGCTCAGGTACAATACTTACGTTAAAAGTAGAAGATTCCGGATATGGAGAGTCCAACAGACAAGCTGGGACAGGTCACGGGCTTTCTTTAGTCAAAGACCGCATATCGTTTAATCAATCACGAAGTAAAAAACCTAAGGATTGGACGCTTGCGACGTCCTTTAAAAAAGAAAAAGGCACCGTCGTAATGACGATGCCTACATAGGAGCAACTCCTAGGTTTGTTGGTTGGTGACGTAAACGTAAGATAATTACTCAAAATAGCGCAAACAGACTTATCCTAGTGGCTGTAAACTTATCGTAGGGCCCAGTTTTGGGTATCCATGTTGCCTCCGCAAAGTATAATTCCAGCTTTTCCTTGTAGCGATTTCTTAAGACATGCCGCTACTCCGGTTGCTGCACTGGGTTCAATAAACTGCTTTAGTCGGGCCAGAACAAAGTGCCATGCATCGGTAATTTCCGCTTCAGTAACCAGCGAAATTTCATCGACATGGGATTGAATAATGGGGAAATTTCGCTTCCCCAATGAGGTCTTCAATCCATCGGCAATGGTATCGGCAGTTGTCACAGGAACCCAATGCCCACCGTAAAAACTCTCGTGCGCATCCGAAGCATTTGTGGGTTCACATCCTATGAGCTTTGCTGAGCCAAAGTAGGCATTTGCAAGCGCCGCCCCGGACAATAAGCCGCCGCCGCCAACCGGCACAAAGAGGTATTTTAGATCGGGATGTTCCTCGAGCAATTCCATTGTTGCCGTTGCCTGTCCGGCGATAATATCATAGTTGTCGTAGGGGTGAACGAAAAAAGCGCCCTCTTTTTCTTCAACAGCTTTCGCGGTCTGCTCACGTGCATCTAAAGTAGGGGCACAGAATTCGATGATTCCACCATAACTGCGCACCGCTTCAATTTTTGCCTTTGGGGCATTGCTGGGCATGATAATATGTGCTTTTTCACCAATATTACTCGCAGCCCAAGCCAAAGCGGCGCCGTGATTGCCCGAGCTGTGTGTTACAAATCCTCTTCCCTTTGCATGTTCTTGGTTGATGAGCACAGCATTCATGGCGCCCCGGGCTTTGAATGCCCCGGTTTTCTGAAGGTGTTCGCCTTTGAATATAACCGAAGCCCCTGCCTTTTTGTCAAATTTTTGAGATTGAAACACGGGCGTTCTATGAATGTAAGCGGCTATTCTTGCCTGTGCGGCTTTCAAATCTTCCGCAGTGGGAACATGCTGTAGTGGACTCATACTTGCCGTTTAATTGAATTCATATTTAGGCTTTTCTACGAAAGGCAATCCGTTGCTGTGGACCTCCGCCAGGTAATCACACAACGCTTTCTCGAAGTCGCGCAAGAGTTCCTCCGTGATGTCGTTCGATTTTCCTAAAGCTGCTCCTCTTAGCAAGTGCTCAGGCTGTCCACTTTGTAGCTTAAACATACCAGAATGCCAAGGGAAGGGGTGCGAAACCAATTCCTTTTTCCAGAGTAACCAGGCGTAGAGTAGGATCTGTAGAGGCTTTCCTTTAGAACCTTTCCACAGGTCGTCTAGTCCGGAAAGACTGAGGTCGCTTGGGCCAATTGCACCACTCTTATAGTCCCATATAATGAAGGCGTTTTCATACACTTCTAATCGGTCAACGACACCATTAAATTTCATGGGCAGCTGAAGTGTGGGGTGCAGCATTTCAAAGTCCAACTTCGTTTCCACTCCTTTTAAGATGAGCGTACCTTGTTCCGCACGCCGGGCATCGTACTGCAAGAATTGGCGGATCATTTTTTTACAAATTTCCAAGGTCAGCAAGTTGCGTCCCTGATTCAGTGCACTTTTGGAATACCGCTCAACTTCTATGAGGTAGGTTAAGCCCGCTTCATACGCTTGCGCTGTCCACTGATCGATGTCAATATTCGTGATGGGTTTACCCACGAAAGGTTCGTACACTTTTTCGAGTCCTTTATGAATGAGGTTACCCATGACCATTGCACTCACCTGTTCTTCTACTTCCTCTTCTTCTTTAACACGAATCAGTCGTTTCTGATAGAATCGGTCTGGCATACCGGTCAGTTCGTTGAGCGAGGAGGCACTGATTCCGCGAGCCATCCAATCTTCAAAAGCCTGAACTACGGACGGTGTTTTTTCGGCTGAGAAAAGTTGTTCCATAGAATTTGGAGCGACCGGGCCTTGAAGGAAGGTACGTGGATGGACGGTGCAGGCGGTATTTTTGAGTTCGTGCTCTAATTGGACCAAAAAACGACTGGGTTCGCCGCCGCCCATGGCTTCGGTATCTGTATTGAACGTGATGGTCGACGAAAGACAACGCTGCTGAATGCGGTAGAAGTGATAGGCATAAACAGCATCTTTCTCTTCGTAAGTGGGGAGGCCATAATTTCGCTTAATGTCGTACGGCAAGAGTGAGTTGAACCGACGTCCCGCGGGCAAAACACCTTCGTTTACCCCCGCGAGAACAACATGTTTAAAATCTAAGGTTCGGCTCTCAAGAATACCCATGATTTGGAGTCCTTCGAGCGGTTCGCCTACGAAATCCACGGTGCCGCCTCGTAGCTGTTGTTTGATGAGTTTTAATAGTACTAGCGGTTCTACTTCAATAGTGAGTGTGCGCGAAAGTTGCGCAAGGAGCGTATGTATATGGTATGCGGTGTTTTGCACCAAGGGGTCGTGCTCTTCTGTACGGCCAACGTGTTTTAGCCAGCTTTGCAACGCTGTCATCCAACCTTTGGGGCCCTGCGCTTCAAAGAGTGCGGCATAACCTTTGGGACCTGTTGCACAGCGACGCACCCATTCTGATGCGCTGGTAAATACTCTGTTCCCCTTCACAATCTCTGCATTCCATTCGAGCGGATTTTCTCCAGCAGGCCCGCTCCAGTATTTGTTGAAAAGAGGATCGGTAAATAAGGCACACAATGACCGGTAGTAAAAAGTCCATTTTTCTGACCTGCGCTGGTTTTTCAGGGCATATTCTATCACTGTAATCCACAGACGGACCGTACCGGCTAGAGCCGTTTGATCCAATGGATATCCCATAGTAATGTTTACTTTATCATAAGCCTCGGGCAAGAAACTAAGCACAGGATTAAGAAGCGATTCATCGGCAAGAACGACGGCGATATCCTTAGGTGAAACGCCTGCGTTTCTCAGCTCGTCGAGGGCACCTGCGACTGCTTTAGCTTGTCCTGTATATTGGCTAGCGCCGACGGGATAGATGTCTTTTGGCAGTGTTTTCCATTCGCTTGCCATGCCCTTTGTAGACGGGACATCTTTTCCGAAAACTTTCTGTCGTTGCACGTGGCTGCGAAGAAAATGTCCGGCCTCGTGAAGCGTGTCGTTGAAGTAATGTGGGTCAATGTCCCAAAGCGTTTGTGTAGGACACGCTTCGCGGACAGATTGAATAATGCTGAGTTCCGCGGTATTCAAGGCGTTCAGACCGGCGATAAGTACCTGCGTAACACCGTTCTTACTGAGGTAAGCAGCAATCGCTTCGGGGTTCGTTGCAAGGTGTCGTGCGGCCAAACCGCTGTACGCTTCACCGTCTTCAAGCAGGGAGGCAGTAAAGGCCTCGTATGTTGCGGGAAGGAGAGCGATAAAATCCGAATACCGACGCATTAATGGCGTTTCTTCACCCGGTTCTAAATCCCATTCTGCTAATTTTTGGACGTTGTATAAATCGCCCAAAACGTGTTTAGGGTTGAGCAGGTAACGGTCTATTTCCCCAAAATCGCCCAGAAGTGTTTGTCCCCAATTGAGGAAACTCCCTAACCCTTCGCTTGTTCCTTGCGGCAAGGCCTGCATACGTGCGTTTTCATAGCAATCGAAAAGACGAACCATTAAGGCCAAAGGTTCGACGACAACTAGGTTGGCCGCTTGCGCAATGAACTGATCGACTGTGGTAAACATTGGCAGGAGCGCCGTGCCTGAAACGTGCTCTTTCAACGCTTCACGCAAGAACAATTCTGCACGCTGGTTGGGCAAAAGCACTAATTTTTCGTGCAGCACGCCTGGCCCATCGATTAATTCTTGAGCGATACGTGAGATAAAAGTGACCATGAATTATTGGAAGAGATTACTTCCCTCAATGTACTCAAAAACTGCCTTAGGCAGCAAGTTGCGAAGCGGTTTTCCTTCTTTAAAACTGCTGCGAATAAGCGTCGCGCTTATTTCCATGCGCGGTGCAGGCACTACAGTTATTTTCGGGTGTGTGTCAAAATGTGGTTTTTCAATCACTACTTCATTAGAATGGCGTGGATACACGTAGATGTCGTGCAACTCCACAATGCTTTCCACGTTTTTCCATTTGTGTAATCCGCGGAGATTGTCCTCACCCATGATGAGTGAAAATTGGGCTTCAGGATGTTGTTCGCGCAGGTAGGCAAGGGTCTGCGCTGTATAGTTTGGCTGGGGCAAAGAAAACTCTATGGCACTTACGGTCATGCCTTCTTGATCTTCTAACGCTAAGTGAACCAGATGCAGCCGTTCACGGTCCGGTAATAAAGTAGATTTTTTCTTGAAGGGATTGTGCGGAGTTACAACAAAACAAATTTGGTCCAATTCCGTGTAGCGGTAAAAGTATTCGGCCAATGCTAGATGCCCTATATGTATGGGGTTAAATGTGCCAAAGAATAAACCAATGTTACCCTTCATCTTATTTCGCTAAAAAGTCGACCAGTAATTTTTTGGCTTCTGCTTTCGCCCGATCCAGGTCGTCGTTTATGATGATATGGTCAAAGTACTCCGATTGGTTCATCTCCCACGATGCTTTCTCAATCCGGAGTTTAATTTTTTCCGGGCTATCCGTGCCGCGAGCAACGAGTCGGCGCTCCAATTCTTCAATGCTGGGTGCCTGAATAAACAGTGCAAGTGCCTGATCGCCAAAGTGGGCCTTTAAATTCTTACCACCAACCACATCGATATCAAAGCCGACGGCATTTCCATCTTCCCAACTTTTTTCAACCTCGCTTTTAAGTGTGCCATAGCATTGGCCCGGATAAACCTCTTCCCATTCTAGAAAGGCTTCTTCAGCGACGCGCTGCTGAAATTCTTCGAGCGATAGAAAGTAATAATCCACGCCATCTTTTTCTGCCCCTCGTGGTGCGCGCGATGTTGCACTGATGCTAAAAGCAAAACCAGGCACCTGTGTCAGCAGGTACTGCACTAAAGTGGATTTTCCGCTGCCCGACGGCGCGGAGAAGATGATTAGTTTTCCTTTTGGAGTGCTCATGGGTGGCGTTACAGGATTAAAGCGTATTTCCTATTTGTTCTTTTATTTTTTCCAATTCATCCTTCATTTGAACGACGTATTGCTGCATGGGTGCATAGTTGCTTTTTGAGCCTAGCGTATTGATCTCACGGCCAATTTCTTGTGCTATAAAGCCCAGTTTTTTCCCGGTATTCTCCCCGTGCATCGTTTCACGGAAGTATTTAATATGATTGGCTAGGCGAACTTTCTCTTCGTTGATGTCCAATTTTTCAATGTAGAAAACCACCTCTTGTTCAAAGCGGTTAGAATCTACCTCGATGCCTTCAAGACCTTTCATGAGTCGTTCTCGAACAGCTTCCAGACGCGCACTTTCGTGGGGTTCGATTCCTTTCATAGCGTCTTCTATAGATGCTAATCGCTCCTCATAATCCACCGCTATGGAATCACCTTCTTGAATTCTGAATTCCACAAGGGCTGAAACGGCTTCATGGAGCAGGCCTTTTAAAAAAGCCCATTCCTCCTCGCTCATTTCAGATTTACCACTGCTCATCACATCAGGCATGCGCATCACGGCAGCAATCAAATCTCCTTTGGTCGCGGCTTCTCTCTCGAGCAGGGTGAGCTGCTCTAAATAAGCTTTGGCCAGTTCCATATTGATGCTCGAAGCACTTTCGATACCCGTCACCTCAGCATAAATGTTGATATCAACTTTACCGCGGTTTAAAGCGGCACCCACAATCTTTCTGATGTCCAATTCTTTTTCACGGAACAGGGACGCAATGCGTGCATTTAAATCCAGCCCTTTACTGTTTAAACTGCGGATTTCAACGGTGATTTTTTTACCGGCAAATTGGCCAATGGCCTTACCGAAACCGGTCATACTTTGGATCATGGAAACAAAATTTCTGCTAAGGTAGGAAACTCAAGCCACCTTAGGCGTTGCGTTTTCGACCATAAAAGCTCACAAAATAGACACCAGCGAAAATTGCGCCGCCCCCAAAAAGCATATGTATGCTCCATTGCTCGCCTCCAAAGAACAAGCTGAGCAAGCTGGCAATGAGTGGCTGCAGGTAGATGTAGGCGCCTACCGTGGCGGGATGTAAGGTCTTAAGGGCAATGATGTTGCCTAAATACGTGAGGAAGGTGGTACCTAGAATCACGAAGAGCACCGAACCAATAATGGGTCCGTTCCAAAGTTCCCAGGGGATGTTTGGAATTTGAGGACCGCCAAAAGGCAGGACAAGAAATACCCCGAAGGTGAAGACCCAACGTATAACAAAGAGTGCGTTGTAACGGGACATGAGTGGCTTTACCAGTACGAGGTAGGTAGCGTAACTGGTGGCATTTATGAGTACGAAAAAGTTTCCGCGCGAAACGTCGTTGCCAAAGAGGCCGCTAAGGTCAAATTCGTTCCCAGAATAGATGAGCCAGAATGCGCCGAAGGCACCCATTAAAATACCAATCAATTTTTCAGTGGTGATGCGTTCTTTCACTAGAAGTGCACCTACAATAAGTACAGCGATGGGACCGCTCACCATCATAATGGATGCGTTGACGGGAGTCGTGATTTTTAGACCTTCAAAGAAAAATAATTGGTTGGTGGTGACGCCGAATGCGGCACAAATGAGCAATCGCAGCACATCTTTTCGTGGAATACGTCGAATGCGATCGGTACCTGAAATGGGAAACAAAAGCCAGAAAAGCAAGGCCGCTCCGGTGACTCTAAACTGGATAAAAGCCCGCGGCGGAACGGCGCCTTGCATGGCATTTTTTGCGATAAGGAAGGAGGCCCCATAAATGAGCGCAACACCTAGTAAGGCAAGGTGTGCAATAAGTACTGCTCTTTTCGCGGAACCGTCCATATCTTAAGCTAGTGCTGCTGCCGCTGCTGCAACAACTTTTGGGCTGTTGCCTATGTAAACAGTACCATCATGGATCAGTACGGGACGCTTCAAAAAGGTGTATTCTTCGAGGATTAGCGCCCGGATGTCGCCATCGTTTAGTGTTTTGTCTTTAAGACCTAATTCCTTGTATTTCCTCGCACGTTTCGAAAAGAGCGCCTCTGCGGATCCTGCTAAAGCGATCATTTCATCGATCTGCTCCTCGGTGATGGGTACGTGTTTTATGTCTTGCAACCGACAGTCGTTAAGATTCCATTGGTTCATGATACGTTTACAGGTATCGCAAGTGCTGAGGTAGTAAATTTTCGACATTGTCTTCTATTTTGCCAGCCAGGGATTTGGGTCTTGAATATCGGCATCTTTCCAGATGCCTAATTGGACCATGGTTTTGCCTTCTTCATCCGTAAACGCAGTTCCAATGGGCTCTTTTAAGCTCACGAGATCACCGGCTTTAACTTTGACATTGATAAGGTTGCTGTATACGGTGAAGTAATTACCATGACGAACCAACACCATAACATTCGCGCCAGGAATCGGAACAACGGAGCTCACTTCACCTTCGAAAACCGAGCGAACGACGGCTTTCTCTTCTGTCGTGATTTCAATATGAGGGTTGTCCACGATCACGCCTTTGACAATGGGGTGCGGATGTTTACCAAATTTTCCAGTGATAATACCACGTTCAACAGGCCATGGAAGTGTACCTTTATTGGACGCAAAGTTATTCGCAAGCGCTCTGGCTTCAGGAGTCATGGCGAAGGCCGGCCCATCATCACGTACATCTAATCCTTGGGCTTCGCGGGCGTTATCAATAAGCTGTTTTAGGGCTTTATTTGACGTACGTGTGGAATAGTCTTTGCCGGAAATAAGCCCCAATTCTTTGGCGTCATTCTCTAAACTGCTCCGCTCCGCACGCTCCTTGGCTTTGCGCATTTCTTCTGCAATGATGCGTTTGATTTGTTGCTCAAGTTGTTGCGCTTCGCGTTGCTTTTTGTCGATGTCTTTCTTCAGTGTAGACTCCTTAGACTGCAAGTTTTGTACAGTGGCCTCCTGCGTCTGCGCATCTGCCTGTAGCGCTAATTTCTCACCTTCTTGTGCAGTTTGAACTTGAATTTTTTCGGCTTTTTTAGCGATGAGTGCTTCTCGCTCGCGAGCCAACGTTTCCTGTGCAACAGCAATCTGCTGTACCTGTTGCTCCCGGTAAGCGGCCATGTCCTTGAAGTATTGCATGCGCTTAGCGGCTTGCGCAAAACTATTGGAGCTCAAGATAAAGAGTACCTGATCGCGCGGTTTTTGCTGACGTTGCGCGAGTTTAATGAGATCGGCATAATCACTTTTTAAGGAATCTACCCGGGCTTCGAGGGCTTCGATTTCATTAGCCTTACGGACTACTTCCCGGTCAATCGAACGAATTTGACGGTCCATCGTTCGGATGAGCTTATTACGTGCTTCTATTTTTTGATTCAAAGTCTGGAGCTCCGAAAGACTCGCCTCTTTGTTGCTTTTAGTCTTTAAAAGCAATTCACTGGCAAGGTCGATCTGGTCTTGCAACAAAACCTTCTGACGCTGCAGTTCTTCTTTCGTTTGCGCTTGCAAACCAATTCCAAAGACAAGCAAGAATAAGACGAGCAGCTTTTTCATCACAAGCTAAATGGCGTGTTAAACGGCCCTCCGGTTCTAATTTCAGTGACTTCGATAGTAACTTTATAATCCGGTTGACTTTTTATGGTGATTTCAATATCGTTAGGGTAGCCGGTTTTTTCGTCCACACTTTTGTATTGAATAAAGACCGATTCAAAAGGGTCTTCTATAAGTACAAAACTCATGTGTAAATCTCTATCCAGTGCGACGGTAACTGTGCGATCACTGCTAATGGAGTACTGTGTAATCCAGTGGTCACCGTTGCCATCGTAGCGGTAACGCAGTGCCTCATTCGTCCCAATTAATTGGCCACGTAGTAATCTATTTAAATACTGAAAGGGGACTTCTATTCCCGTAACTCTCGCCAGGTCATGAGCCGATCCGGTCCATTCCACACCAAGCAAAGTAGAGGAAAACGCTGCGCTATCGTTAATAACGATGGCCTTGCCAACGCGCAATCCAATCATATCATCTGAAATCGCTGCCCATAGAATACTGTCCTGTTTTGAACGTACTTGTACGCGAAACCGCTGCTCACCGTCAGGGGTTTCTGCAGAGATGCGCGTAAAGCTTTGTGCCCAAGTAAACTTGTCTTCTATGATAATTTTCCGCGATACACCGTCACTAATTTTTTCTCGCCTTAAAGGTTTCTCCACAGATAAGGGACCACCACAACCGGTGAGCACAGCCAAGGCCACACCTGCAAAAAGGTGTATTACAATTCTAGATATATGCCACGGCCGTTGCTGCATCATTGCTGTTTTAATAGGGCCTCTTTCTTTCTATAAACCTTTGCGCGCTCGTCGTTGCCTAAGGCTTGTTCAATCTTAGCCGCATGCAGGTAAATGCCTGCGCGGTCGACCTCTTCGAGCAGTTGCAAAGCTAATTCGATTTTTACCCGTGCTTCTTCATACCGGCCCAATTTATACAATACCCATGCCCAAGTGTCTAAGAAGGTCGGTTCGAGGGTTTGTAGTTGGTTCGATTCCGCAGTCAATTGCAATGCGAATTCAAGCTTCCGGTCGTTTATGGCTAAATCCCAGGCATAGTTATTTAGCGTTGTAGCACTGCGTTCAAAGTCTAGCGCTTTTTCATAGGCCTCCTCACCCAATTCATATGCCTCCAATTGAAACCACGCGGTTCCAGCCATTGTGTAAAGATTTGAAGCTGCCTCAGGATCCAGAGTCATTGCAGCGCGTTGACCCGCTAAACGAGCACAAGGCTCCCACCGCCCTAAGTTGTAATATTCGAAGACGAGGCTTTCTAGAATATTATGATCGTCACCAAAATTTTCCTCCATGCTTTCGAGCAAAGCAATTTGCCCGTCTAGATCACCAATCTCTTGACTCAATGAATACGCCATCTGGTAGAGCGTGTAGTTGCTAGGATTCATTGCAATGGCTGCGAGGTAGTGCTCTAAAGCTTCGTGCCAACGCTCATTGTCTAGATGGATTTGAGCGGTGAGTAAAAGAAATTCAATACGGCCTTCATGCCGGCTTTCGAGAAGATTAAAAACGCGATCAAACAGCGCGCGGAAGGATGGATTGTCTCGACGCTCATAGATGCTCAGAAGCACGGGTATTTTATCTTCTAACGGCACACCCTCCAACACTAACCCTTGCTCCATATGGTACAGGGCAGTCGCTGTTTCCTCCATTTTTTGCGCCATACGGGC
>Ga0233444_10000720_pt1 | contig 40860 bp, 31 predicted proteins | sample SI_124_October20_6_FD_182792 | JGI IMG/M metagenome (GOLD analysis project Ga0233444, IMG submission 182792) | Seawater microbial communities from Saanich Inlet, British Columbia, Canada - SI_124_October2016_10_MG | ecosystem: Environmental > Aquatic > Marine > Inlet | place: Canada: British... | reverse complement strand
TGGAATAGGTGAATATCATGGCAGCAGTGACCATCATCAAGCTAACTGGAGAGAACCATCGAGACATCGATGCAGTCGCATCTCAGATTAAGTCAATCTGTGACAACGGCGGTATCAGTCTACGTGGTCCAATTCCACTACCAACTCGTCGCCTTGTGGTTCCATGCCGCAAAGCGCCAGATGGTGAAGGAAGTGAGACTTACGATCATTGGGAGATGCGCATTCACAAGCGTCTTCTAGAGATGGACATCACCAGCGGAAAGGACGAAAGCGCTCTAAGACAGGTCGCTAGAATTCCAATTCCTGACACCGTGAGCATTGAATTGTCAATGCGCTCGATGAACTGAAACTGACCTAGAGTCAGGGCGTTAGCGCCAACCCCGATGAGTGGACGGAGAGTCCAGTTCTAACGAACTACTCTCCAAATACGACTTTCCGTCTACTCATCAAAATCTCTTACAATTTTAATTTCCTAAGCGGCATTAGCCTTCATAGTGCTGCTATTTCAGCAACACCAGATTCTACTAGGTAGTTGGCAGTCATTTGATCTAAGAATAGAACATCTCCTGCGCCTAATGCAATTTCACCATCTACAGTGATAATTGGTTCGTCCATCGATTGCAGGACCCTGATACGTAGCATTTGGTTAGTATCTCCTGGCTCATCCTCGATTCTCTCTGGAACATCATTCGCTCCGGCTTCGGCAGAAGCCCAAGCATCAAAGTCCATCTCTTCTTTCTTCTTAGATGGTGCTAGTTCCATTGCTGCAGCATGATTGTTGCCTTCGAGCGTGTTTTGTTCAATCGCTATCTCTTCAACAGGCTGAACGCCTTGTAATTCAGGATAGGCATCAGCCTTTGCCAAAATCTCTTCTTCATCGACTTCCATTTCGGGTAATGGCATCGACGTATCTTCCAATGCAATAGGAGGAGGCCCTTGGCCAGTCAATCCACCACTTTCTGGAACGAAAGAGTCCAGTTGTGTTGTCCCTGCTGCTAATGTTACCTCGCTAGCAAGTCCTTCAGACGCAAGACCCATTTGCATAGCGTTCCAATTTACTGATTGTTTGAAACGGTTCAGTAGCTCCATCGAATTGGTGTAGAATTCTCTTTCTGAGGGGTCGTGTCTAGACCAGTCTAGGTTTGCAAGGTCTTGACCCTGTAAGCCGCCTTCTGCACGCAAAGCCATGCTAGCGGAGTGTTGCATCATCGCAACTAGTCTCTTTCGAGCTAGTTCTGAAGCGGTCCTCCTAATGTTTGCTTGACGCTTTTGGATTGTTTGCATCTTCATAGATGGCCCTACATTCCTGTAAACATCGTGAATCTCCATCTCTACTGTATCGAGTAACTTTCCTACCTTTGACCAGAAGTCTTGGCTAGGAAGTGGCATTGGCACACTTCTTCCAATTTGCTGTCTAAGAGTGGAAAAAAGTTGTTCCTCGATCTCTTTCGCCTGAGCAGGGTTGAGGAAGGTCCGCTCGGCCATGCTAAATGCCGTGGCGCGGGCCACCTATCAACCCTTCAGCCAAAATTGTTGAACATCAGGGACGAAGATTCAAACCCAGCGACCATGGGTCCACCCTAGGTGGACCCAGTGAGACAGGCTTGCGTGATTGTTTTTCTAATGCTACTCACCCCGTGGGCAGCAGCAGATATTGCAACATGGCAAGGCCCATCATCTTCACCAAATAATTCAGGCCCGGAGCCATCAAATTCAACCTATGATGGGTTTATTTTGCCATCAAATTCCACCATCACAGATGCCAGTTTCGAAGTGTCGCCGAATTGGATTGATGCTGAAGACAATGGTTCACTTTGGTCTAGTGATTCATCAGGTGGGTTCTCAACAGGTGATTCAAATGGAACATCTTATCTAACTTCTAACGGAGAATTAACTCTAGCTCCAATTTCAACTTACGGAGTGATGACTGATTTTGAAACTAGCATTCCTCAATTTGGAACATGGTCATCACATGGCGATGAGTTCTGGATGCCAGTAAATCTATCCGCGGTTAATTATGGTCCTGCAAACGCCTCTGACGGCCACTTTGTTGCTGGAACAAATGGTTCGATACAACCGGGTTCTGAAGGATTCATACGTTCGCAGTTTTGGCCATTACCTACAGTTGTAAGATATTTTAATCTAACATTTGATAGATGGAACTCATTCGATTCAGGCGACATCGCAGAAATTCATTATTCGGTGGATAACGGAATTAGTTGGGTAACTATGGATAATTGGACAGGAACTTCGACAAATTGGACTAATGAGCAATACTCTTTGGATTCCTTAGTTGTTAATGCAAGCAGTATCGGCTTCAGATATTTCGTAAACACTTCAGTTTCTTCAACAGCAGATGTTGGACTATTCATTGATTCATTCAATTTATCAAACCAAGGAGATCCATACGGCACATGGTTCCATGGGAATTCTAGTGGTGCGTATTCTGCTAACGCAGACGGTACTCTGATCATACCAGTTAACTTGTCAGGGCTTTCTGTGCCATTGGAATTCACCTATTGGTCGAATTGGGACATTCAAGGGGGGAATTCTGACAACATGCTTGTTATGATATCTCAAGATAATGGGACCTCTTGGACAGCAATGAATCCGATCCCTGGAGTGCCCGGTCAAGGGATTCCATCGGGTGGCGCGTCATATAATCAGCAATCATATGGCTGGAGAGAGATTCAGCATCCGTTCCCATCATGGGCTTCAACCAGCCCAAATGCCGACAACCTGCTTCTACAGTTTAGGGTAAGGACAGACGGTACTACCAATTATGGCGGCAGTTCAATTGATGGTTGGGAGGGTATAATGATTGATGACCTCCGAGCATTATCTGGAGTTGGAACTCCAAGTATGCAAGTAAGAGAACTTGCAAACTTTACCAACACTACTGGTCATTATCTTGAGTCAGTACAGGGTTATCCAAATGAATGGCAACATGTAACCTGGGAAGGAAACAATGGACCGTGGATTGCAGCAGATTCATTCGAATTGGTACAAGAGTTGCCCTCTGGTTGGAGAGTTGATCACATTCGTGGTTCGACACCATGGGAGAGAGGGCCAATTTCCAACTCCAATGGATTCGGCCCAAATTCTACATTTTGGCCTAGTGGTAACAAAGGAATGGCAGTAAATCTCGACGATTCTTATTCCAATAGTTTGTACACGCACCTCGTCTCCCCGAACTACTATCTTCCTGCAGGTTCAACAGCCAGACTCACTTTCAACCATTGGATTTGTACCGAAGCAGCGTGGGATGGGGGCACAGTATTCACTTCGATTGATGATGGTTTAACCTGGCAACACTTTGGAAACAATATCACGGGTTTTTACGAGAGGCCTTCTCAAGTAAATTCGAACTCTCCGTTCTACGGTAAAGGGATTTTTGATGGTTCAAGTGTTGCTAATGGATGCGGTTTGAGTAATTACAATCACACCTTTAGTCGAGTAAGCGGGGACATCTCAGATTTAGCAGGAAATAGTGTTAGAATCAGGTTTTCCTTTTTCTCTGACGAGTACATCGAAGAAGATGGTTGGTACATTGATGATGCAGGTATTGTGATTGACAGATTCCAATCAAATGGGACTTGGACTAGTCCATTGATAGATGCTGATGAGTCTGGATGGGCAAGATTGTCATCTCTGTTTGAACAGCCAGAAGGGACGAATTTGACAGTGGATGTCATTGATGCTAACGGAAGCATAATTCCCGGGCATAACGATTTATCTCTCCCGTATAATTTGGACATTGCAGCATGGGAATATTCTCAGCTAAAGTTCAAACTAAAATTCTCTACATCCAATGTATCTCTTACGCCAAGGGTTCATGTCTTACATCACGGAATAACTGAATATATGAATTTAGAATCGCTGAAAAGAATGGATTCAGGGTTACCTGTTTGGATAGAAGACCCCTCTCTAGCACCACCTTCCGCTGAATATTCTACAAGCATCGACCTACCTAATTGGCGTCCATTTTCAAGCATCATAGTTGAATGTGAAGGAAACATTTCAGCATCCATCACAGATGTCACCAACCGGGTACCAATTCTGGGGAATAGTAATCAGATACCTCCAACAAGCAATCAGGTTAGTCTAATTGATGAGAAAGAATGTGGTGAGGTATTAACGAATCCATTCGGGCCAGGTCAACAGGTTTCACTGAATCTTGTGGTAGAAGGTGGCGAAGAGTTCACTTGGGTCAAACTAGAACCGGTTACTTTACGCGCTCCTATCAGTCCTTCAGTAGACCTTGGAGATGATGGGGCCATCGATTGGGCTTGGGATGGAGTGTTCCATCACACCACAAAACTGCATTCCTTATCAGTCGATGGAGTGCAGGTTTCACTAAACGATCCAAGAGGCTTTGAGACGTTATATTCTAGCGATTTAGAGTTCTCAATATTATTGCCATCAAGGAACTTATCGTCTCTATCGTGGAAGTGTGGAGAGCCTCTTAATTGCTACAACGGGGCTATCAATTTCATAACAAACGGGTCGGATAATTTAGTGGTAGAAGAAAGTCAAATTTGGATAAACAATTCAGGTTTCGAACATCACATGACCGAGTATAAATTCTCTTTCTCATCAACTGAATTAACAGAATTCAAATTATTATCTGTGAATTATATTTCTGGACTGAATCACACTATTCAAATCGAGGTCCCATCTGACGATTTACTTACAGAAAGAGGTGATGGAACATCAGTGCTATCTGTATCCATTTCTGCTCAACGAGGCGGAATAATCTTCGATGGAGATATAATTCATGAACGCTCGATTATCGACTCCTGGGTCTCGATTCCTGACGAAACATTCAGGCCTGGTTTCAGTCAAGTAGCTATATCTAGCCACACAACAATACTCAACACTCCTGGATTGGAATCGGTAAATCTGAGAATCTCCACCAGTCCTAGTCTTACAGATACAATCGCTGAAATAACAATCGATAATCTTGCCACAGGAGGTCGTTTTATTCAGAACTCGGGAGTTGGAGTGATTGCTTTAGATACAGGTAACAGCAGTTGGGATGGAGAGTTCGCAACATGGACACTAGAATCCAAATGGCTTCTAGATGACAATTTCCGACTATATTGGTTCGCATCTTCTACCAATTTGGAAGATCTAGAGTTGGGACCTGTAATGGAGATTTCAGGTTCTGCTCAACACGCAGCATCAACAAATGATTTGGAGGTCATATCGTTCAATGCATGGGCGAATAACCGTTCATTACATGATTTAGGAAACCCACTATGGCCACTTAATGTCAGGGGAGGTGAAGAGATAATCGTTGAAGGCGAAGTTAGGTATTCTGGATTGTACGGAATCAACCCGGAATCAGGCGATGTGGATGTTGTAATATCACTATACGAAGGGGAGCAAATAATCTCCAATAGCTCAGTTGTAATTGGTAGTGATGGACAATTCAATACTTCATTATCAACTCCTAATCAAGGACTAATGAGCGGGTTCGATTTGAAAATCATACCTCAATTGGTCCGGGTTGGGCCATTACAAGATGGTACTGCAAACGATGTAACAGCATTGACCCAGCACATATTATTCGTATTGGATGAGATTAATGCAGAGGTTGTATCTCTAGAGGTCAATGCACCTGGTGGCAATCAGCCTGCTGACGGTCACGTTTGGCACCCAGGTCAAGATATCCCATTACAGGTTCACATCGTCGATGATAATGGATTACCGTCCAAGATGGAATTGTACTACAACAGAAGCGGCAGAGGCTGGGAGTCGTTGGATTTCCTAACGCCCATTGGTGCTAAATCAGCCATAATCGATTTGCCATTGATTGATGAAATGTCAGTGCCCCTTTCCAATGATGAAGTAGGTTGGATTGACATCTTCTTCCGCGGAGCAGACCTCTCCGGTAATCTTCTGCTTGGAGGTGGTAATGAATCAAACCCGTATGCTAGAATGTATGTCGAACCCAGATATCCGACATGGATTAGCGGTGAATCGCTAGGGCTCGATATAATCGATAATCACCTACTTCCTGGGAAAAATCACCATTTCAATTTCACAATATCTGACGATAATGGAATCGAATCAATCGATACTATCCGTCTTGATTTATCTAAGGATCAAAACAGGTGTGAAATCGAATGGAGGCCTTGGAATAATCAAATCATCCATGATGTAGGATGTTTCATCAAACCTCCAAGAGTCACTGCGCAGCAAAGATGGCAAGCAAATACTTGGGATGTAAGTGTCGACTTTGAATTACGATGGGATTTGCAAGAGGATTTGGGTTCAGGAGTAAATATTCCTTCTTTGAAATTATTTGATGAAAACGCCCCACTAGGTGTTGGTTTTACTTCGATAAACCTACTTTCTTGGAGCACTTATACCGGGGTTGATCTGCGTATTGTAAATGCTGAAGACAAGGTATCTCCTTTGGGTGATTTCTATAACAAAGTGCTATTCATTCATGCACAAGATATCATTGATATCGATGTCGTTGCGTATTACATGGGATATGATATTCCTGCACAAAACCTTCCATTTAGTACATATTACTCAATGGAGTTGATTGGGAACAATGGTTCGATGAGTATGGTGGAATCATTCAACAGTGATGGTACTTCATCGAGTAGAATCGTGTTAGATTCAGCATTTTATGGTGAACAAATTAAGGTAATTGTTGAACTAGGCTCTATTAGTGGCCATAATGATACAGGAGATAGCATTGATATTCTAATAGACAATTCAACTCCTATCCTAACAGTTTCCAGTGGCTATCTTGTTAGTATTGATTCAGACACATTGGACTCCGTCCCAATCGAGGCTACCATACAGGACGGACATGGATTGAACAATCAATCAATAACCATGCACTGGACATATGTCAGGCAAGGAAGGTTGATACAATCCTCGAGTGGCAGCGCTAGTATACCTTTACAGTTCCAAAACATACGTACCAATCTGTACTTTGCAACGGTTGATATGAACACCTCAACCGATTTGCAAAAAGGAGACGGTATGATCGTTTGGTTTGACGGGTATGATGCATCGGGTAGAGAAATATCTGGGTTCGGATCTAGTGATGTTGAACCAGTACTACCAATCATCAAGTGGATAGCCTATGAGCCAGAATTAGAAGGAATAGTTACAACTCCATATCGGCCAATCGTTGGAGATATTGTTTACATTGATTGTACTGTATCCAATATTGGACTTCTTGATGGGGAATCAAACCTAACATTATTCGATGGTGATGGCAAAGTGATTGAAAGACTAAATTTCACTTTACTTGTCGACATGGAGTTCACTCATACATTTGAGATTGAAGCTTGGACAGATGGTGATTTAGGACTACAAATTCAAATCGACGGCCAACAAAAGGTACCTGTTCCAATTTCGAATGTTCAGACTCGAGTCGACGACTCAACCAACTCTCAAGCAACATTGCTTGGTCTATCGGTTTTGTCAGTTTTCATCGCAGGATTATTGCTATTTGCGGCCAACTCCCGGCGTCACAATCTTACTTCTTTTGATGAGGAAGAATGATGTTTGATGAACTCTGCGGGGGGGCTGTAGCCGGAGTACCCGAGTGGTCAAAGGGGGCGCACTCAAGATGCGCTGCGAAATGCTTCGTAGGTTCAAATCCTACCTCCGGCATCTATCAAAAATCATGAACCACTGGACATATGTCACAGACAAAGATGGCAGACTCAAGATGCTGCTCCATGCAAAAACGTGGCTGCGGCTGTGGAAACTAATTCTCAATAATACAGTACTAGATGTACAGCCAAATATCCTTAGTCGGAATCTATACTGGAGTTCCAATAAACGGTTCATCTATGTCTAACTGAAGAATATACAATCCAGTGGATATGCAAGATGCGTAGATTCTTCCCTCGTGGAATTCAACAGCCCATAGGAATGGAACCCATCCGAAATCGTAGAATTGGCTATCCAATGGAGTTCCATCCAGGTTACCCGATGGCAGATAGTAGCCAACGGTCGCTTCAAGATGAATATCAACCCTATCGGTTGATTCGGGGGCAATCAGTGTTTCAACATCAACAATCCATAGTCCAGCATGATAGTGTGAAATGTACAGTCTTCCATCCCAACTTCCACCATGGGATTGATCTGTTTCTTCTGTAGTCTCAAAATAACCGCTATCGAGGTTGTGTGGGCTGAATAATAGCCATTCATCTTCATTTGGGTCTAACTCACAACTAGCGCCGAAGCAGTGGTCTTCTGCGTAAGGGATTTCCCAGTCTCTAGTCATTGTAATTTCAAACTTGAAGTTACCATTTTCCATCGAATATTCTGTGGTATCAAGGAAGTAAACAATTCCAGTTCCTTCATACAGATCAAGACACTCTACTGCAGCTGTTACGTAATGTCTTGGTTTATCTCCCAATCCAAGGTGAGACACATCAAGCATTGTAGGGAATGGCTCAGCATAATGAATGTATGAAACACGACCACCATTCTCATTACCGGTTGTACCGCTATCAGGTTGCCCATCTTCATCCAAATCTAGGAAATCCATCCATGAACCAACTTCAGGTGCTCGCCAACGGCACATGATAGGATTACCTTGGCCAGCCTTACAAGTAGTTGCCATTGGAAGATACAATTCTGGGGAGTTTGTTGGATGTGGAACGTTGGTAACATCTCCAATTCTTAGGCCTGCTTCCCAATAAGAGCCATAAACGAAAGTTCTGCCATAACGAGGATCGTTTTGGTCTTCTCCTGGCCATGTCTGAACAGTCATGTCGTGTATGTATATCCAACCGCCACGTGTTGTTTCCCAAGCTACTTCATACTCTCCGACTTTGATAATTGTATGACCTTGGCCACCTGCAGGAACTCCCTGCAATGTTCGAGAGGCACTGCCTTGCAGATTTAGGTGAGCGATAGTTACTCCACCGCATGCTTCTCCAATAGCAGAATTACACTGTTCATAATCTGGGTTTGCCACGAAAATGTACCACTCGTCGTCAATCATGTGAGGATAGAGGTTGTGTGGTCCGCTAGGGTGATCTGCATCGTACCAAGAATCAACGTAGACTGGGTTCGTCTTATCCGTGACATCAATCAATACAACAGACACTTGGATTGGGTCACTCCAGTCTCCAACATTAGGGTCAGCATATCCTGAATCCACTAACTGGTTTTGTAGGATAACATACTCATTTCCATTGTATTCTAGGTATTTTACATCGAGGACTTGAGTGTTAGGATCATTATAGACGCCCATTACTTGAGGGTCAGATGCATTGGTAACATCAACGATGTGCATATCGTTCCATCCCGCCTGATATGAGTAGACTCGTCCGTCCGGGGAACGCGCAACTGAAATCTCTGCATTTCCAGGAGTTGTTAGAGGATTGAAGGCCAACTGCTCAATATTGTCAGTCCCAGCAACGTGTTGGCTTGCATTCATGTGGTCATGACCTTCTCCTTGGAAGAGAGGGTCTCCTGCATGGAAATGCGGCACGTCTTCTTCTGAATTTGAAGCATCATCATCTCCAGATAGAACCAGTACTGTCAATGATGACAAAAAAAGCGTTCCAAATAACGCCAATGCAGCAACCTTGCCGTCCATGAATCTGCGTTAGCATCTTCCGTATTGTATTTATTCTCTAAACGGGTGGCGTAATCAATGCGCTTCCTATTTGCAGGCCTGGTAGTTTTGATGCTCGCAACACCTGTTGCTGGCCATGAGTTATCAGTCTACACTGTAATGGTAAATTCGGATGGTGCTTACCCGGCTGATATTCCAAACGGCTCACTAAAAGAAGGTGATGCCGCATGGTTTTGGATGAAGGACTCTACCGAAAATACAACTTTGGTTATTGAACTCGAGAAAGATGGAGCCACCATGAGATCACCGATTTTACAATACGAATGTGAATTGGATGAAAACGGGACCGCAATCGATGAAAACTGCAAGAATAGATTTGATTATACCTTCAATCAATACAATTCTGCAGGATTATGGAATCTCACATTTATGAAATATCTCAACGACACTTTGGTTGAAACAATCAATGGTTCGGTAATCATAGAAGCAGATATTCACAGTAACGAGACAATCGTACAAGAGGATACAACGACGAAAAGTGGATACACCTCTAAAGAATATATTGCGGGTGCTGTGGCAGCAATATCATTGATAGCAATGGTGGCAATTGCTACTAATATGAAGAGCAATACCTCATCTGAGGAAGATTGAGTTCGGAGATGTCATTCTCTACTGTTCTTTGACAGTTAGACATCCTGTCCTTCGAGCCAATGCTTTCGGCAATAATCAGCTCCACCCTTTTTCCCTTTCTGACAATTTTCAAAAATGCATATATGTGACAATTTTTCACTCTTGGGAGGTAGTTTAATTTCCTCCTCTTCGAGGATATTTTTTGGAACTTCAGGTCTTTCTTCTGTGCTTTTTAATTCATCTTCGACCTGAGCAATTTTTTCTGGACTCTGCACTTTGAGAAATTCGACATAAGCATCGATTGTATCGAATTCAAGTGGCATGACTAGTATCTCTTCACACTCTTGGCATTGGTAACGCTCTCCAGTCATGAACCCCATCCACGGATAAACTCGGTAGCCATAGCAATTTGAACAGATCCTGAATGAAGACATTGGTGTAACCGACTCATTGCATTATTAGATAATATTGGAGTACTGTTATTGCCCATAACAGTTCTACCCTTCAGCAAATGGTAGCGACAAATCCATTTCCAATCGGTTTTGTTCTAACTCTATCAGGCAACCTAACGATGCCGCTCAACATTTTGCCATGGGCCTCCGTTGTGAGCATCGAGTCCCGCCTTGCGCAAAATTTTCGCTGCTTTCCCTGAGCGCATTCCACTTGCGCAACAGGTGATTACGACTTTTTTTTGCTTCTTCAAGGAAGCAAGTTTACTCTGCAGGGAGTTCAACGGAATGTTTCGAGTGCCCTTTCCATGACCGCGTTGGTATTCGCCTTGCGTCCGAACATCGATGACTAAAGCCCCTTCATCGAGAAGTTGCGCAATGTCTGGCTTGGCCGGAAAAAATCGTTTGAAGAATGAGAACATATCCAAACCCCTCATGCATAACTTACTGGCATGCCGGCGTTCTTCCAGCCAGTGATTCCTGATTCAAGTTCAATCAGGTTGGTAAAACCGAGGTCGAGTAGCGTTTGTGCTGCATCCTGCGACCGATTACCACTGCGGCAATACAGGAGAATCAACTCATCTTTATCCTCCGGTAATTCATCACGACGGTCTTCCAAGCTCGTATGAGGAATAAGTGTTGCATCTTCAATATAGCCATCTTGTTCCCATTCACTCGTCGTTCGCACGTCCAAAAGGAAGGCCTCTGGATGGTCCTGGATGGCTTCGTCAAAAGCTTCCACATCGACCCGTTCCCATTCACCTGAAGAAGTGCAACCGGAGAGGAGGAGGACCAACATCAGGGGGAGAGAGAGGCGCATTTTCAAAATGTACCTTCAATGAGATATTAAGTCAGCGGCATGAAGTGCCCCATTCAAGATCCCTACAACAGCCCTCTCAAGCATGGGTACCCACGCGTGAAACGCTTGTCGTAAGGGTATACAGAGTCTATCAAGAATATTCAAACAATCTTTACAACGCATTTTCCCTTTGCACGACCAGAGAAAGATCGATTGAACGCTCCTTGCCAACCGTCCTTGACATCTTCAGAATAGAAATCCCAAATGCCATCGAGAACTGGCTTGATTGCACCGCTTTCGAGATGTTTTGCTAACGTTGAAAGGTCCTCCTGACTTGGTGAAAGGAAAAGGTAATGCCAGTCGGCATTCTTGGTTTGAGCTGCTTTGTACTCTTTCCGCTTCACTTTCCGCTTCACGAACAGCTTGAGTATCCAAGATGTCCCACCTATGCGGCGTAGTTCCTCGAGGGTTGCCATGCCCGCTATAGTTACGATGCGCCCGCCATCTTTGACAACTTCCGGCATCTGAAGACTCTCTCCAGTCGTGTCAAAACAAACATCAAATTTTGTTTCGTCAGATTTGCCAAGCACTTCGTCAAATTTCGTAGATTTGTAATCAATAACCACATCTGCTCCAAGAGTCAAACACAAATTTTCTTTCTCGCCTTTCGATGCCGTTGTAACAATCCGTCCTGCCTTGAAGACATGCTTTGCGAGTTGTATCGCCATGGTGCCAACGCCGCCGGCCCCCCCAGTAATGAAAATCGAATCTCCTTCTTTGAGCCCAGATGTTTTGAGCACTTGGAGAGCAGTCATACCAACGAGTGGTATCGAGGCAGCTTCCTCAAAAGTGAGGTTTTCTGGTTTTGGTACAACATTGGATGTATCTGCAACACAGTACTCCGCCATAGCACCTCTGTACCACGGGGTTTTCTTTCCATCCTTTCCGTTTCCAAACAGGCGAGCAAAGACGGGTTGACCGACAGAGAATTTCCCCTCAAGGTCTGCTTCTTCAACAACTCCTGCCACATCATAACAGATTACATGGGGAAAGGCTTCAACTGGAATAACCATCTTCAGATCACCCGAAAGCAAGGCTTTGTCAACCGGATTAATGGCAGATGCGTGGACTTTGATGACGATGTTATTTGAAGCATCAAAGCCATGGGGATAGGCGGCCGTTGTTTTCTTCAATTCGGAAGGCTTACCATATTTTGAAAAGCCGATGATATTCATTGTCTTGCCGTTCGGATGTGTCGTCATAGTCGGGCCATTGTCCATCTCATAATAAGTAGTAAAGTGGCAACAGTGTTTTTTTGTAACAATGTTGTAACCTGTCTCCTAATAACAAAATGGTACTTAGCCACTTTATGTCCCAAGAACAATCTCAGCGTATGCAGTCAATGTGTGAATCTGCGAAAGTTCATGTTGATGATTTGCTTGTAATGCTTTCAAAATCAAAGATGCTAAGCATCCTCTACATCATGAACTGCGATAAAGAACCTATGCGTTTTTCTGAGATCAAAAAGAGAGTAAACTCCTCCTCAACAACCGTTGCAAGACGATTGGGGGAACTTGAAGATCATGGTTTGGTCACTCGTACGGCATTTGCGACCGTACCTGCTACTGTAATATACGAACTAACAGAAGATGCGATTACACTTCAACCCAGTCTCGAATCTATGTTTGAATGGGTGCTTAATCGAGCTGATAGTTCAGTATGAATTTCAACAAAATAAAATCAATCGATATATCATTTCCATGAAATCGCAAGGGTTCTCTTGCGATTAAATCTTGAAATTATTTCTATAATTTCCAAATTGAGGATTCAAGATATAACCGCAAATGTCTTTGATTAGATGTAATATTTCAGGCCATGAAGGGCCGCGCATTGTTGCTTGCACTGCTGCTGCTTTGCTCATTTCCCATGCCTCAAGTTACTGCTGGCTCAACTACTCAATTCGGAAATCTAGGTACTCCATCATCTGTTACACTAGACTTCTCAGGGGCAGGTCATGATGCTAGCACCAATATCAGCATTGGCGCTAGTTCTGTAATCACAACTGCAGCCCTAGATGTCCGAGGTCTTGCTAATTCGAGTGGAGTCCGACCAGAGTCCATAGGAATCGATATTGGGGATGATGGTGATTTGGATTGGTATTGGGGTGGGCCTGGAAATGGTACCTATGGCCACCTGGATGAATTTTCAAACGGATATCAGCGGGCCGGATTGAACATGTCCACCGGCAACAATTCTAGTTATCATCTCCGACTGCCAATCAATGCCACGATAACCTCTGCGTCAATGCAGTTTTCGACATTGAGCGAATTGACAATATCTGGTAGTGATACACGCGACTCCTACTTACATCAACCGAACCCAACCTATGGTAATACGATTCACGCAGATTGCAACTACGGTAACCAAAGCACCACCCTTGTCGGTAAAACAGAGTGGTCAAATTGGCATGTTTATCGAGGGGTATACTGGTTCGATTTGGGACTATTGCCTGGGGCGACTGTCCTTGATGCCAACCTGTCATTCTATGTGCAAGATGCAGTAAACAGAGCATCGACTACGAATCCTGTTAGTACTATGCATACTTACTCAGTTCATCCTTTACTGAAGCATTGGGAGGAAGGACTTGAGAGTAACGCACAAGTCTCACAAGCAGCAGGAGTCACCTGGAATAAAGCGATTGATAATGTCACTGGCAGTGATTATTCTTGGGCGTCAGCAGGGGCCTCTGGAACAACTGATCGCGATGCAGCGGTTGCAAGTGTTAGAGACAGTCCTGCCAATCTCGAGTACAACTGGCTCGACTTTAGTGATCAAAACTTGACAGATTTGGTACAGAATTGGATTGATGGTAATGTGACTAATAATGGACTTATTCTCATTGGTGATGAAAACACAAACAAGCCAGATGGGTCCAGATTGACCATCACATCAAGGGACAACGCCACCCATGGGCCAAAATTAGTAGTTGTTTTCGAGGGTAGCGATGATGTAACCGCGGCACTCGATGTTGGCGCAGATGGCAATTGGGAGTGGAACCATAGTGGAAATCTCAGTAATGCATCTGTAGTACCTGATTTTTCTACATCTCTAAATTCATATCTCGGCAATGCAACTCCAAGTTTCACTGATGCTTGGGGTAATGAATTCGTAGATATCCCCCTCAAAGTGAGTGCAAATGCCACATTGGTTCTCGATGAAATCGATATTGAATATGACTGGACTGCAGCTGTAGGTGCATCCCCTCATTCAGACCTGCTTGGCGAATTGAATCAACATGTTTCGAATCTTACGCCAGATGCCTCTGGTAATGTCAGTATCATCATTAATGTCACTTCAGGAAGTGCCGGAATGGTAGAATTACTAAATCTGTGGTTGGGGCAAGGAGATCGTCCTCCTTCTGTTACAAAAATCACCTTACCCGGCGATACAATAGTTCCTGATGGTCAATCTCGGACCTTGAGTGTAGATGTGACCTCATACCAAGGTCTATCGAATTTATCTTCGATTGCACTTATTCCTCAACTTCAGAACAGTGCCACTAAACCGACACTTATCCATTCATTGGAGAATAACACTACTTCGGTATATGACCCAGCAGGACTTGTTAGTAACATCAGTGGTTCATGGATAGCACTCGATAATCAGAGCGGCATTATGGCTTGGGACCTCACAGTCAGTTGGAATTGGTTGCCCGAACAGGATGTTGTTTGGGAAGCTCAAGCAATGACAATCGATTCGCTTCATACAAGTCGACTTTCAAGTCAGACTACAGACCATGAACGTAGAATGGAAATTACGAGTTTCACAGTATGGGATTTGAGTGAACCAACCGAAGGGAGTACACAAATTGAATCTGATGAATGGGTTGCAGGTGGGGATTTGCTGCGTGTAGGAGGTGCTGTAAGATTCCTCAATCAAACTAGTCACCCTCTACCTAGTGATGCTATCGTTGAATTAGTTGGAATCAGTGCGAATACAACAGTAGATTCTAATGGCGCTTACTCAATCGAAGTGTTTGCTCCACTGGCTAATCACTACGACGGATTTACCATCTCAGCCAATCTCTTGGGGCCATATGATTCTACTGAAATAGGACTAGCATCACTAACTTTCAACATCGATGCAACAAAACCCGGGTTCCAAGCAAATTCACCTCTTGGTGAAAGAGTACAACCTTCGAATCAGCAATTATTCAATGTGACAATAACCGATGGTATAGATGGTGATGGTCTTGATTTAGGTAGTTTAAGTTTAAGATGGTGGGTCGAAGGTCTTCACGATGATGGTGATGGTATTCCTCAATTTGAGGAATATGGCCAAAGGCCGCTACTCAGGGTAGGGAATAGTGATTTCTTCCATGCTTTATATGACGATACATACAATTCACACGGCCAGAACGTGTCTCTATTTGTAGAGGGCTATGACAAGACAGGTAATGCTATTTTGAGTGGGTATGGTTTTGAAGAAGATGTGATAGATTACTTTTCTTTGGTTCCTTCTCCTACAGAGATTGTATCCATCAATATGGATTTACCAGGTGGTGACACCCTTACTCCAGCCCACCCTGGTTTGCTAATGATCAGCCTTAGAGATATAAATGGTCTAGATGACATAGAAGACATCATTATTGATCTTGGTCTAGGTAATACGCTATCATACAGCAATGAAACTTTTGAATCGAGTAATCCTTTACTCACAGTTTCAGAATTCACAATCGAAACTCAAGGAGATGACATCACCCTAAATCTCTCATTCATCGCATCTCCGTTATTTGATGATATGTCGGCGAATGAGATGAGTATTACTCTCAAAATCATTGATTCATCAGGTGAGAATTTCACCGATACTGGACTGAAATGGAAGTTCAATGCGGATGTCATACTAGTCGAATCTTCGATGAGTACTTTTGGAAATGAATCGCGTTCACTTTTCTATGATGATTATGTAATACTTGGTCAGAGATTGGTAGTAGAGGGTAGAGTGCGATATGTTGCTGCAGACTTGGCGCCAGCTCCTGGCTCATTTTCAGTTATGCTCGAAGTCCCTCTAGACCTTCCGTTATTGGTGGAAACAGATACAGATGGCAGGTTCTCGGGAATGGTCGACGCACTAGGAAGCGGATTATACCGTGTTAATATCCTAGTTAATGGTGGAATGGGATCAGCGAATCCATTCCCCGAACCTATTCGTTTGCAGATTGATTACGAGGCCCCTATGGTTGTAGGTCACGAGCCGTCTATTGTTTCAACCAATTCAACTGAAATTCAGTTACAATTTGATATCCAAGAAGTTGATTCAGGTCTGTCAGACGGAGGAGTTCAAGTTAGATGTATCCAAATTGATGGCCTTCAATCCTTCGGGGATGTAATAGAGGGTATAGCAGTCAAAATCATTTCCAGCGATGTTAGTAGGTATCTAGTCAACCTTAGTTCACAGCCAGTTCAAAGTGAGAACCTCGATTGCTGGTTTGATGTAGCAGATTTAGCAGGTAATAATTTGACGGGCCAAGGTTCAGCCAAGACTTGGCCACTTCGGTTTGAGGTTGTAGAGACTAGGCCAGACTTCAGTGCTGAAAAGATTACGATATCGGCCTCACCCGTTCTTGGGCAGTTGACAACCGTAAGCATCGTGATTTACAACACTGGGGCTGACGATGCTACACCATTCAATATCTCTTTACAGACCCATATTTCTCGAGATGATAGAATCGTAATCGATGAAGTTGAAACAGTCCAAGCGTCAATACTGAATGGTGATACGATTACTGTTAGCTTCGAATGGATGCCTGACTGGGAAGGTGAATTAGATTTAGTGATATTAATCGATTCAAGTCAAGAAATAGATGAGTTTAATGAAGACAATTCAGTTTCGATGAACGTGAGGATTGAGCCTGTTCCGGAGCCGGATGGATTCTTTGCATCTCAATCCATTATGACCCTTTTCGGAATGGGAGTAATTGGATTATCTTGTGTTGGATTGCTAATCATTGCGTCCCGCCGGATTGGTGAAAGTGATGATTCAGATTGGCTTGAAGAAGATGAAGATGAAGATGATGAAGATGATGAATCCTAAACCTACTGCTACCCTTTGCTCATGCATTCAGAATAAAGTCAACCATTGGAGCGAATGTATCGCCATGTGGGTGAGGTGAAATTACATCCGCCACTTCTGCTAATTCATCAAAACACCCGCCAACTGCAACACTATGGCCTACATATTCAAACATCGAGATGTCATTGGGGGCATCACCTATTGCTAGTACATCCTTTGCTTCAATCCCCATTCTTTCGAGAGCAACCTCCAAGCCTCGTGCCTTCGAGAGATGAGGCTCCATCAGATGTATTGCAAATCCAGTTTTAACCACTGATAAATCTGAAAACTTGCTTGCAGAAATCGATTCTGTAATGGCTTCTAGATCTTCATTGGGGAACAGGCACCATTCAGATTCTCTCCAAGCATTTGTCGTTATACCTTCAGCATCTAAATCCAATTGCTCGGCCAACATATTAGCAGCATCTCTGGCTCGTTGGCCATCCGCTCTCAAAATCGGTTCACCCCATTCTGGATGCCAGACGACTCCTCCATTTTCACATACCATTGGCCCAGATGCGCCGATGAAACGCCACAAGCCGTAGGTAATGGCCCTGACATTACCTGTTGAGAGAATAACAGGTATCCCTGCGTCTTCAAGACGTCGCAGGGCAGCGATTGCACCAAGGTGAATTTTCTTGTCCTTATCGGTAATTGTACCATCAATATCTACAGCAATCGCCAAGGGGGCCCATCCATCTGGCGTCCACTGCATATTTTGCCCTAACACATGTTATTCAATACGGTTGCGATACGAGCCTTCATGAGCGATGAACTGTCGCCCAGTATTGTGCAGGGAGAGTCCGAGGAATTCCTGTCGCTTGAAGACGAAGATTTGCCTCAGCCTAAGGCACAAAAGTCTCGTAAAAAAACATCTAAGCCTAAGCCTCCTATCTCAGAAACTACAACAATCGAAGCAGAAGTCATCGATATGGAAGTTCTCGGTGACTATGGAGGCAACCACAGTATTTGCTGGCCAATTCAGGACATGGATTGTCCAGATTGCGCATCTAAAGCAATGAATGCTCTCAACCGACTAGGCCAAGTAAACAGTTCTATTGTTAGTGCGACGGAAGGAACAGTAACTGTTGATGTCGACTTCGAAAAAGGTAATGTGGCTGAGGCATCTGCAATTCTACGTTCATTGGGTAATGCGCCAGACCTCCCTTTTATGGAATTATCAGGTGTCGAATCTAGCGCAATTGCTGGAAGACATAACGTACCTGTCAAAGGGCTACCTCGGATTTTTAGAAGGCAACCAGGGGTGTTGGATTGCGAAATCGACAAAGATGGCAAAATCTTGTTACAGATATTACCAGATCCGATTTTAGAGTTAAGAAAAGCAATGGAGAACGCTCTGAGGACAGTTGTCGGAGGAGATTACAAACTGATTCCAGCCTCTTCTAACCGCCTTAGTTCAGGTCAATGGAGAATGATTGGCTCGGGTTTCGCATTCATCATGCTAGTTTTGGTTTTGATTACAGAAGCCTTCACCGAAAATCCATGGGTCATAGGTGGATTTGGAGCGGCTGGCGTGATAATTGGCGGATACAAAATGTTCGGACATGCCATCGCTTCAGTTCAGAATAGGCAACTTAGCTTCCAAGTCCTCACATCCTTAGCAGTATTGGGTGCATCATATTTGCAAGCATGGGAGGAAGCCCTAATGGTTTTGATTCTCGTATCTTGGACTGAACATATGGAAGGGGAGGCACTAATCAAGGCAAGGAAAGCCATGCAAGGCGGCCTTGACAGATTACCGCGTACAGCACGTAGAGTCTCAAAGAAAATTAGTGGTAAGATATCTCTTGTATCCAGTTCAGTCTCTATGGCTCCTGTAGCTCAGAGTAATAGTGAGATGGAAGAGGTTCCGATTGGATTAGTGATGAAAGGAGACCATCTTGAAATCAGAAGCGGTGAACTAATTCCTGCAGACGGAACAATTGTTTCGGGAACAGGTTCAGTAAACCGAGCCCCTCTTACAGGTGAATCTGTACCTGTGGATGTCGCAAAGGGTGATGAATTACAAGCAGGTCTAACTCTATCTAGAGGGCCGGTAACCATAGAGGTTACAGCAGTTGGTGAAGACACTAGATTATCTGGATTAATCGATAAAGTCCATTCCTTCAAGGAAAAGCCAACTAGGCTCCAAGGCGCATTGGAGAATTTTACTGCTATATGGGTTCCAATCGTGCTGATTGGAGCAATACTAGCATGGCTTGTACAGCCTGGTTCAGATTGGAAAATTATTCTCTTACTCTGGGTTGTAGCATGCCCATGTGCATTGTTATTGGCATCACCAGTTCCACATGCAGCAAGTATCTCCCAAGCAGCAAAATCCGGAGCGATAGCTCGAGGCGGGGATGTATTAGAATCTCTATCCAAAGTAAACCTAGCATTGCTGGATAAGACAGGAACACTAACTTCAGGCAAGCCTCGTATCGGCCAGATGACCCTCGCTCGTGGAAGAAGACGTGACTCAGCAATCGCACTAGCCGCTGGACTAGAAGCATCTTCTAACCACCCATACGCTCAAGCAATCATTGCTCTTGCTGAAGATGAGAGTATATCGCCAACCAAACTAACCAATATCTCTGATGGTGAAGACGGTGTTTACGCTAAGATGAAGAATGTCGATGTTGCATTCGTCCGAGCAAGCAAATCATTGGTAACTGGTAAACTGCTCGAAGGTTTAGAAGAGGCACTGAGCAAGGGTCACGGCGCAAGCCTACTTCTGAAAGAAGACAAGCCAGTAGCACTTTTCACATTCATTCACGATGATTTACGGCAGGGTACGGACGAAATGGTCAAGGCTCTTTATGCTCAAGGAATCAATGTTGAAATTTTATCGGGGGACAACCAAGACTCGGTAAATGCTCTGGCCAAGGCAATCGGTATTCCAGAGTCTGCTGCAAGAGGTGAGATGACTCCTGAGGGCAAGGTTCAGTGGGTACAGGATCGTTCCAAGACTCACATTACAATGATGGTTGGTGATGGTTTTAATGACGCAGCAGCCATGGCTGCAGCCGATATTGGAATCGCAATAGGCACAGGGGAATCTGCTAATCTCGAAGCTGCAGATGTATTGATACCAGGCGACGACCCAAGATTGATTTCAGATTTGGTAAAATTAGCAAAAAAGACCCATTCAGTTTTGATTTGGAATATCGCATATTCAGTAGGGGTAACATTAGCCCTAGTATACATGGTTCTTGCAGGAATTAACGATAATCTGGCAATTGGAGTATTAGTTCACGAACTGAGCGTTATTGGAGTAATTATCAATGGAGCACGCCTTTCAGGCAGTGGTGGAACTTTGAAATTGATTCTAGAGATTGGCAAATCTATCTGGGACGGGACCATCGATTCGTTCAAGGCTCTATTCGCATCATTTTGATGCCTTTACCAACGCTACCTTCAAGCCTCATGCCCTACAAGACCTAATCAACGGTGGAGTTAGATGGCGAGAATTCATGCAGACCCGGTCAGCACTTCTTTGATGCATCCTACACGCCGTGCCCTTTACGTCGCCCTTTTAGAGGCCGATGAATACACAACCGTTCAGTTGCAAAAAATTGTTGGAGTAGACCGTTACAATCTCTATCATCATCTGAAGAAATTAGAGTCCCTAGGATTAGTCATGAACCATCGAGATCAAGGAAGAACTCGATGGTGGTGTGTTATTGATAGGGTACCACTACCAAACGATGGCAGTGCTACTTCAAGCGACAAGTCCCTAGGTTCTATCGACCTTAGCAATCCTAGGGTTCAAGCGGCTGCTAGAACAATGCTACGCGAATTGGCAGAATTGTCTGGAACCAGCATGGATTTAGATTCTGCTACACTCGAGAGTTTGGAGATCACAGGCCGTAAGAATTGAAATTAACAATTCCACAATAAATGAGGTGTTGAAATTGACTGAGGAAGAAGAAACCCCTGGAATCGAGTCAAGAATAGCTCCTCCCGACTTGTCTTGTCCACGTTGTGAGAATTTACTTCCTAGCGGCTTGGGCATCATCACATGCGTAATGTGTAAGGCGAAGGTAGCAGTCGAACACGAAGGAACCAGAAGAAAATGGCGAGAGGAAAAGGTAGGCTGTCCTGAATGCTCTAAGGTTCTGGTTTCGGGAGTAGACCGGAGACCTGCAAACCTACAGTGTTCATCATGCCATACGCATTTCGTGATCAAGCCAAATCGACCTAAGATCGAAATCGCATGTCCATCATGCGATCGTAAACTTCGCATGAATAAGAGGCCAGGAGAACGAGAAATCACCTGTCCTGCTTGTGAAACCGAATTCAAAGTAAACTTTTGAGGGATTAATCTGAAAACCACTTTTAGAATGATGGGAATTGCCGATTACATCACCATTGTGAATGGATTGTTAGGAGTAATGGCGATCGTCTATGTACTCTTGGCTGTTGAGGACATGGGTGAACCATACTACGAGGGAGGTGTACTAACTGATTACATCTGGGCTGCAATGCTTTGTGTAATGCTTTCAGCATTTGGAGATATTATTGATGGGCCAATTGCTCGAAGGTATTCGAAGCGTCAATTACTAGGCGGTTCTTTGGATATTATGTCGGACTGTATTTCGTTTTGTGTCGCACCTTGTTTGATGATTTTTGCAATGTTTGGAAGAATGGGGGAGGCATCCCCTATCTGGACAATCTCTCTGGCTCTAGGGTGCTTCTGGGTTATTGCCTGTGGAATGTTAAGACTAGCACGTTTCCAACACGATGAAGGAGGATATGTTCCATACTTCTACGGTTTATCATCTCCCGCCAGTGCCTTAATCCTCCTTTCCGCCGCAGGTCTATTCTGGCTACAACCTTCATCTGGTTACGGCCCAGACCTATCCACATGGGATTATGGCATCATAGGTGGTAACGGTAGTCCAAAACCGTATTTCGATTTCTTAATCCTCCCAATTATGCTTATTTGCGGTGGACTTATGATTTCAGATAGGAAAATGTCCAAACTAAAATCTGGGATTCAACTTAGATTATCATCCTTGCAATTTGCAGCCCTTTTGTTTGCAATAATTCATGCGATGACGGAGACAGATACCTGGGATTCAGGAGATGACCTTTCAGGAACAGGTTTCACTATGTTCCTATTCAGCTTCTCACTGTTCTGGACCATTGTATATGTTGTCGGAGGGCCACGTTTAGTCGCACTTGACACCTTGGACGATCAGAGTGAGTAATGGCGCGCATCTTTCGTCGGATAAATCGCCTCGCGAAGTATAGTTCCTATCGCGCACCTTATCTATCATGAGAACTGCATCAGTAAATGGATGGGGATCCTATGAGTGCTAGCGAAAGCAAGTCAACAACAGGAAGAGGGTTGAGAAGAGGTGGCGATAGCCAGATGGATCTTTCAACCCTGCGTGCTCAATTTACATCCACTCCATCCCCATCTTTGGACCAGACAATGATGCAGAGCTCAAGGTTCCGGGAAGAAGAGAAACTCAGAGCCAAACATCGACGTGAAAGCAAACTACGTCGTGAGGCATTGGCAGAAAGAATTTCATTGATGCAAGACAACATGGCAGTCGACATTTCGAGGCAACACGAAATGACTCTGAATGCTTTCGAGGGAGACCTTCGTCGTCAGATGGAAAATGAATTATCACAATTGGAATCAGAGACTCTCAACCGTGAGGAAATCAGATTGCGTGAGATGCACGAGTTGCGTCTCGAGAGAGAGGTTCAAACTCTGAAGGACGCACTTGATGTTGAGCAAGACAGGAAGGTAGAGGAGCATCGAACATTAGTTATCAGTCAATTAGAAAGCCAATTATCTAATGACCACCGCCGCAGATTGTCCTTCCAAAGAGAGAAGTTAGAAATTGAATTCAATCAAGCACTACAGATGAAAATCCGTGATCTTGAAGCAACAATCCAGAAGGAAATGGAGAGTAGGTTCCTTGAGTTAGAATCTAAAGAAGTGGCAAAACTTGAGGAAACTCAAACACAGAAACTTGCGGAACGAGAAGAAGCATTACGTCGCGGAATCCGTACTAGGCTAGAACAGCAACTCAAGTTACGACTTAAGCAGAGAGAAGCGACAATGCGTGCAGAATATGAACGTAGAAGTTTGCGTCTGGAAGAAGACATAGCCGCATCGATTCAAGAAGAATTAGAAACCCGTCTATCTTCTGAGACAAAAGAACTCGAAGAAAGAATGCGCCAAGATATCGAACTTGCAGTTGCTCGTAGAAGAGAGGAACTCAGAGGAGAAGTTGAACGTCAACTTGAGGCTAGGCATGCTGAGAAATTAGCCGATAGGAAGAGCCGTCTTAGAGAAAAATACGATTTAACTTTCTCAAAGGCTGTTGATGACATTTCAAGGTCTCTAGAGTCAGATTTAGAATCCGAACTTGAATCTAGGATGGACCAAGAGTTCGAATCCTATCGCAACGCCAGAGAAGCCGAAATTCAGAATCGCCTGGCTAGGTTCCGTTACGAGAGAGAAGCGGAATTACACGATCAGTTATCTGAGAGGTTCGACACAAAGAAGGTCGACTGGTCTGAACGCCTAGAACTTGAATTCACGGCACGAGAAGCCGCAGCTCGTAAAGCAATCATGTCAGAGATTGACGGAAGGTTGAGGAACGAGAGGATTACTCATGAAACAGACCTCGACTTGCTAAAGGAAGAAACAGTTCTAGAGTTAGAGTCTGAAATGGAAGAGCGTTTGGCAGAGTTCAGGTCTCGTAAGGAAGAAGAGGTCGCAACACAACTCGAAAGACAACTCGACAAGAGAGAAGAAATCATGCGAAACAAGGCTCTTATCGAAGTTCGCAAGCGCGAAGCAAATATTCGTGCGGAAATCGAAGCACAGCTTGGAGTTAAGCGTGCTGAAATTAGAGACCGCCTTTCTAGCCTAACTAAGCAGATGGACGACTTTAGGTCCATGGCTGAAGTCAAGATGAGAGAATCCATTGAAGGCAAGGTTCAGGTAGAGATAGATGCGGATGAATCACGTCTTGCAGAACAACAATCCGAGTTTGACCAGTTGAAATCTCAGGATAGCAGAGTCGAAAAGCGCCAATCTTGGTTACAAGCAATTTCTGGACAAGGAACCCAGGCAGAATCTCCTCAGATGGGTCTAGACCCAAGCGCATTAGGTGCTAGACCAAATGCACTAGGGGCAAGTGCGGGTCGACCTTTGCGTGGAGCAATGGCCCAAGCGGCAGCCCAGCACACCCCTTCCATGGGGCTGTCCGGCATGAGGGCCCCTCGTTCTACTGCTAAATCCCTAAGTGGTGCACAACCAATCGCTAGACCGGTAAAAGCTCCAATTGGAGGAATGAATTTACCTGCACAAGGAGCAATTTTGCCTCAGCCAATACAGCCTAAGGTGATTAGGCAACCGATCAAGCAGCCAGTTGTTGCAACACCGGAAGTATTGACTCCAATCTCTGAGCCAGTAACTGAAAGTTTGGTAAGAGCGCCAGTCATCACTCCTCCATCAATTGAAGAAGTAACCACTACTGTTATTGAGCCAATTACCGAAGTCATCGCTACGGAAACTGAAGTTCAAATCGAAGCGATTACTCCTGAAGTCGTTATTGAAGAAGTGACACCTGAAGTTGTACTTGAAGAAGTGACACCCGAAGTGGTTTCCGAGGAAATCATACCGGTAGTCGAATCAATGGATGATGTTCTAGAAGAAGCCCTTGATGCAGCAATGGAAGATGAGATGGAACAAATCCAGGAAACTGTGATGTTGACTCCGATCATGAAATTACAGGTAGCAGAGGTCAAAGAAACAGCAGTATTGAAGCCAGTGACCCTGAAGGTTCTGACTCCTGCAAAGAGGAGAGGCCCACCGCCTTCATCACAACCGGGATTAAAGCCTGGTGTTAGTGGAGTAGAAGAGCAAACTGCGACTCTAAAACCGGTGACTAAACTTAACCCAGTTTCTTCGCCGAATACCACACTAAATGTCACTCCTGAAGAAGAAGTTGAGTGATTATCATCAAACGCTTTACTCCGAGCCATTCATAGGGCACTTATGACTGGGGTGAGATATGAGGAAGACCATTGCATTGGTTTTAGCAATCCTACTTCTACCTGCATTACCTTCTGCACAAGCGGAATCAAATCTGCTAGATGTTGGTGTAATCGATACGGTTGATGGTAGATTCGTACATACCTCATTCACCTCATCCTCAACCTTGTTGACGCTGACCTCTACTGGCAATTTGTCCGAACATTTCTGGGGAGATGGTGAGTTAATCACTCAATGGTCACTCGAACTGAGCATTTCGGCTAACTCAGCAACCTCTGATTCAACCGGTCTGCAAGTTGCAGTTGCCCACACCGATGGTGTTTATGTTGTTAACACGGAACTAAGAATCGTCTCATCCATCTACAATACCTCAAATTCTGTCGATTACATCGTCTGGGATACAGAAGGAGAGTTGTGGTTTGGTTACTTTGGTGGCGAACGCAGAGCCAAGGAATACGATGAGATGGGCCCAACCGGGTATGCTACTCCTACACACAACACTGCAATGACTGCAATGACGATTATTTCTGATAACAGAATAGTTACAGGAGGAAGGGATAACTTGGTTAAAGTTACCACTCAAGAAGGAGTTCTGGAAAAAAGTTTGTCTGACTTTAGCCAGTATCCTACAACAATAATCAACGACGGAAGTGGAAATATCATTGTAGGTTGCACCAACGGAGATTTATTCCGCTATGACTTCAATGACTGGTCTATGGAGGAGTTATCAATATCAAGCAGTCAGACGATTATATCGATAACTGTTGCAGATAATGGGAACTTATTAGTTGGTACTCAAAATGGAAATTTGCACATTATCGACGATGCAACATTTACTGAAGAAGAGGAATATACGTCCTCTGGTAGAGTAATGACAGCAACCTATGGCGATGATGGAGAACTTTACACTATCACAACATTTTCACAATCCTCAAAGATCAGACTCTATGATTTAGATACCGATGGTGATGGAGTTTCGGATAGCCAAGACCAATTCCCTCTCGATTCAACTCAAGCTACTGACTCTGATGGCGATGGCTATGGTGATAATTCAGATGGAACAAACCCGGATGTATTCCCGGATGATGTTTCACAATGGGCAGATACTGATGGTGACGGCTACGGTGACAATGCAGATGGGAATAGTTCAGATGATTTCCCGACCATACCTACTCAGTGGAAAGATTCTGATGGGGATGGTTACGGTGACAATCCAAACGAAGAGATGGGCGACAGGTTCCCTGACGACCCAACGCAATGGTCCGATTCGGATTATGACGGCTTTGGCGACGAAGTAGATGGGAACAACGGTGACCATTGTCCAGGCCAGAACGGCTTTTCTGAAATTGACAGAAGGGGTTGTAAGGACTCAGATAATGATGGTTATTCTGACCCAACTGAAAATTGGACATTGAGTGACGGTGCTGATTTTTCAATTTATGATAAGAGTCAATGGATGGACTCTGATGGAGATGGATACGGAGACAATCTGTCCGGTAACGATGCAGATACATGCCCTAACCAAGCAGGAAATTCGACTAGTACCTACATTCCAGAGATTTCAAGCGATGGTTCTCTAACACTTACCTATGTTGTCAGAGAGAAGTTTGGCTGTATCGATAGTGATGGTGATGGGTTCTATGATTTAGGAGACGATTTACCTAACGACCCTCGAGATTACATCGACTCAGATGGTGATGAGGTTGGTGAAAGTCAGGATTACAATGATTCTAACAAATTGGTTCAAACAAAAATAGACCATTGTGCTCAAGATGTTTCTGATGTTACTGAAATGTGTTTAGGAATAAGAAATGTGGGCTATCAAAATTACTTATCAGGCCTTTCAACTAGTGAGGATAAGAAGTATGCAATGTCATACTACCAGTGGGAGCAGTCTGAGAAGGAAGCAGAAGATGAAGAGGCTTCTAGCCAACAATATTGGTCGACAGCGACCGAGATTCTTCCATTCCTGGGTGCAGGGTTTGCATCCATAGTTGCAGTTCTACTGATATATGCGGCAATTGGTAAATCTCGTCGTCGCAGAGCATTAGTCAAGGCATATGGTGAAGCATTCGGTAATGACGATAATAGTGCAGAAACCGAAGCACTGGAAGGTAAAGCAGGCCTTTCAGCTGTTGGAGGCGTAGACTCTGGTAAATTCTGGGATGATGAAGTCGCACCTATGGATGTCGCTGATGATGGCGATGTATTGGGCAGCGGATTTGATGATATCGATCTCAAAGGAACCGACGAAATAACCGAAACAAACGAAGTGATGGAAGAATCTGCTTCTCTAGAGGAATTAGCAGGAATGCCTCCGCAGACCACGGTTGCTGATGTCGAGGAAAAGGCCGCAGAGCCATCTGAAGAGATACCAGATGCCACTCCTCCGCTTCCAGCGGAAGGACTTCCTGATGGCTGGACCATGGACCAATGGAAATGGTATGGTGCTGAGTGGCTTGCTAAACAAAAGAAAGACTAATCAGAGCGCCATACAATAGGCAGGCTCGCTTTCAGTTCTCCAAGTTGGGAACCGCTGTAAACCGCAGCCCCATCTACTTTCAAAGTGTTAGTAATTAGCCAAAGTATTGCATTCCAACTCTTTGGTGCAGCAAATAACTCAACTTCACCTACTGTGGCCTTGACTAGTAATTTCCCAGCATCACTTTTGGGATCGAATATAGCATGAACCAAATCTTTGGTCGAAAGCATGTGTCCAGATGGTCTCCAATCCATACAATCACCTCATACCTTGAACGGTGCAAGATTTAGTCTCTGGACTAGATGCTCGGCACTTACGTCTGCAACTTCTTTCATCTGCGTACGTAGATTTTCTAATTCGCCATTCATTTTGCTTAGCTTATGGGCACGAATTAATTCCGTGATAAAAGCGTCTACACTCTTGTGTCCATCCATGGTTCGAAGTGTATTCAACTGTCTTCGAACTTCATAACTTACACTAACTGAGGTCATACCTTCGCCGGTCATGCCTCTCCTTGGAAACTATAGACTACTTGAATCCCACGCGACAAGATAGTGCGTCTAGGCCTGTTTTGAAGTGGTGTCAGAATGACCGCCCTTGTTTTTCTAACAATAGACGCGGATGTTCTGTGACGCCGAATTGCCTACGCATTTCTTGGACTCTCTCATGGTATTCTTTGGTGAGCGACCAATATTCTCTACTGCCCGCTCCTGCTCCACTATTGCTAGGTTTGTTCAGAATTACTGTTGGTGCACCAGTCCACGCGGCTTCAGCAACTTTAGCAAGTCGTCGGATTGGAGTTTTGAACACCTTTCTTGGTATCTTTGATTGTACTTCTTTGCATACGTGCAGTGATAATTTGGATCGTTGGTCGACCATTGTCATAGCAACACCGAAAATCTTCAAATTTCTGTTGATTCTCTTTTGTATCATTTTGACACTGTTCATTAGCATGCTAAATCCTTCAAGAGCGTAATATTCTGCTTGAACAGGTATGAATACCCAATTGGCCGCACAAAGTGCGTTAATCGATAGAAGGCCTAGTGAAGGAGGTGTATCGATAATAATATGGTCGAATTGGTCAATAATTGGCGCTAGTGCTTCCCTCAGTCTGGTTTCCCGACCTATTCGGTGACTGAGTTCTATCTCCGCTCCGGAGAGATGGATGTCACTAGGAAGCAGCCATAGATTTTCGATAGCCAAATCTTCTGGAATACGTTTCGAGTTTTCATTTCTTTTCGCCCAGGCTTTTTGCATAGAATCAGTAATCTGTGCTGGAGATATTAGATATTCTTCCATTATTGGTAGGTCTTCACCACTATCATTGACTAGTAAATCGTACGCAGTCTTCTTAATTTTTTTCTTCTCGACACCGAAAGAGGTAGCACAATTTCCTTGAGGGTCCAAATCTATGAGTAGTACTTTGGCAGGTGGGACTTTGAATTTGGTAGAACCTTTGGCTAATGCAGTCGCCAAATTGACCGCAGTAGTCGTTTTTGCGCAACCGCCCTTTTGGTTTGCCACTGCTACTACCATCTTGTACGGATTCATCTAAGCACCTCAAAATACCCTGCTGTAAACTATCGAGGCGGGCGGCCCTCTGTAAAGAGTCGCATTCATCGAGTAGTAATCATCCCTGTTGTATGACCGGTACAGGAACTTCGGAGAGGATCTTGCGCACAATGTGCATGCCGGTAATTCCACGAATCTTTGCTTCAGGCTTCATGACAATTCTGTGAGATATAATTTGCAGTGCGATTCCCTTGATGTCATCAGGGATAACATAGTCACGGCCATCTACTGCAGCAGCAGCTCTTCCGCTCTTGAAAAGAGATTGACTTGCACGAGGCGATGCTCCGTTAACGACACGGTGGTCTTCACGAGTTCTTTGAACGATTTCAACAATGTATGAAAGGATAGCAGGGTCAACGTGAACAGTTTCCAGTGCTTTTTGCATAGCGACCACTTTCTTTGGAGAGGTGATTTGCTCAACATCGTGCTGGTCTTTACCACGCAATTTACGGCGTGCAAGAATTGCCTTCTCTTCAGCACGGTCTGGGTAACCCATACTCATCTTCATCAAGAATCGGTCCATCTGTGCTTCAGGTAGAGGGTATGTTCCTTCTTGTTCAATAGGGTTCTGAGTTGCTAGTACTACGAAAGGAGCAGGTAACTTGTGGGTAATACCTTCGATAGTAACCTGCTTTTCTTCCATTGCTTCCAGTAATGCAGCCTGGGTCTTAGGCGGAGCACGGTTGATTTCGTCAGCAAGTAGAATGTTAGAGAACAGAGGTCCAGCACGTAGTTTGAATTCTCCAGATTTCTGGTCGTACATGTACGTACCCATGATGTCACTCGGAAGCAAATCGGGAGTAAACTGTACACGCTTGAATTTACATCCTAGTGCACGTGCGAAAGTGTTTGCAAGCAATGTTTTTGCAAGTCCTGGGAAATCTTCTAGCAACATATTTCCATTGGATAGGATACCAACAGTGACTCTTCGTAGATTTTCATTCTTACCAATGATAACTTTCGAAACTTCTCCCATCAACGTGTTTGCGATAGAAGATACTGTTGCGATAAGGTCCTTGGTACGGTGGTCACCTGCTGGTGCGCCTGCTTGGAATCCTGCATTCATGGTAATAGCACCTCGTGGTACAGGAGGGGAACCAATCAATTCCATACTTCAAGGTATTGCGTATACAAGTCGTTCAGATTCAAGCAAAATCGGGGTAATTATCGTCCCCAAAAGTGGTCTTGCTTACGATGTAGGCGTGTAATTTCTTCTAGAATCTCTTCTTCGATGGGCGTGAGGTCTAATTTTCTTAGTCGCTTAGCGTGAGATGCTGGAATATCGACCCAAAATTCGTCGCCTTCGTCGATATGACGGCCAACGGTTGGCCCCATGACGGCTACAGCGAGTTCTTCACCCTGGTTACCCTGCTTGACTTCATCGCTAGATCTTGTTCGCAGACTCTTGATTTGTCCAACAGCAGTACCATCGAGTTTCATAATTCTCTGGCCAACATGAACTCTTCCTCCTAGGACGCGCATCCCTACTATAGCAGGGCCTTTGTTTCTGAATGTGTGATCCTTGAGGTAAAGTAAGTGCCCTGGATAAACGAGATTTTCTCTAGCAGCAGCATCCATTTCTGCTTTGGTGGTTTCTCTCCACTCTTCAAATTCTTCAAGAATTCGATAGATAATTTCGGCATTGATGAACTTAATCTCGGCATCTGGGCCTTCTAAACGAGGTTGGACTTCAGCATTTCCTTTAACTGAAAATGCTAGGATAATTTGGTTCAGTGGGTCTTCTGCACACTGAGCAGTAATGATGTCCCTTTTGTTAACTGGGCCGATAGTGGCCATTCTGATTGGAATCTCTATCTTGTTTAATTCAAACGCCAATGCTTCTAATCCACCGACAGTATCTGCCTTTATGACAACGCCTTCCTCGGCAATGTCGACCGATATCGTGGCTTCTTTGTGAGCTTCTTTCTCAGCAATTGCCTTGGAATCGGAATCATTCGTCTGTCTTAGTGTAGTGCCTGCCAGGACATTTTCTAGTCCTGGTGCCACAATCTTCAGCCCACAAGCAGCTGCGGCATTGTCACATGATTCCCATCTATCTCCAGCGTCTCTCATTTCAGACATTCCTTTTGGCCTGAACATGCCTTTGATGTGAGTTGTAAATGGCCCATTAGCTCCTACGAGTGTAATGCTATCTCCTACGTTTAATTCGCCTCGATTTAGGATGACATCGATTGTTTTACCTAAGCCTCTCTCATCTTTCATTTCAAGAACGGTTCCTTCTCCGTTACCTAGGGTGTCGCGCAATCTTTCGTCGAGGAATCTTTCAGCAAGGCCAACTGTAACCGTCAAGAGATCTTGCAGTCCCTCTCCGTCTTTTGCAGAGCATGGAACCATTGCCAGATTCGACTTAAAGTCCCGGATCTTGTCATATCTTTCGATATTGAATCCATGCTCGCTGAATTGACCCAGTAACTTCCAGTACTTTTCTTCGAAATACTGTTGAACATCTTCTCTCTGATTCGCCCACGATTCGATGAACGACCGCCCATCAACTGTTCTCCAGCCATGGATACGGTCAACTTTGTTGGCCGCTACCACGAAAGGCGTCTTCTTATCTCTAAGGATTCGAAGGCTTTCGATAGTTTGCGGCTGTAACCCCTCCATCACATCAACGACCAATATTGCAATGTCTGCTAATGCTCCACCTCTACTTCTCAAACTTGTAAAGGAATGATGTCCAGGGGTGTCGATGAATAACAATCCCGGGCTGTTGAAGTCTTTTCCACCCGTCATGGGTGCGCATGTCTCATTGAGGATTTTCGCAGGTACTTCTGTAGCTCCAATGTGCTGGGTAATTCCCCCTGCTTCTCGATCCATTACACTCGCTTGCCTTTCGCTTCCAAGTGATCTGAAATGATCTAAGACGCTGGTCTTCCCGTGATCTACATGTCCTAGTACGGCCACGATTGGTTGACGTTGCCAACCGAGTATTTTCTCCTCCTCTTCAGGAGCGGTTTCTGGACCCTCTCCTTCTTCAGACATATCAAAAACTCCAATTGGATTTTTAATTTTTCAATTGACGTTTAATTTCACTCATAGACCCAAGATTGACTATCTTGAGTCCATTCGTTTACGCCTTCTGGGAACCAAAGACCCAGTTCGAATTCTGCTGTTTCAGGTGCATCTGATCCGTGAATCATGTTGTAACCGATATCCATTCCGAAGTCTCCACGGATTGTTCCTGGAGCTGCATCTCTTCCGTTAGTAGGTCCTATCAAATTACGAGCTACGCTAATTGCATCCTTTCCAGACCAAGCCATGCAAACTACAGGCCCGCTAGTTACGAATTTGATTAGTCCCGGGAAGAACGGACGCTCTGCATGAACTGCATAATGCGTCTTCGCAATTTCTTCGCTAGCAATTACTTGCTTAAGACCGACTAATTGTAGTCCCTTTCTTTCAAATCTTTGAATGATTTCTCCAACCAGTCCGCGCTGCACACCATCAGGCTTTACCATGACATAGGTAGTCTCCATACTAATTCCACCATTGTGGCCGACTGGCAAGCCCTATTTGAGCGCAGCGATGAAACAAGCGAAGATGCTTTGGTCTCAAATGCCGCCTTTGACGAAATGACGGGTCCACTTGACCTTGCGTGAGTTTCGCTTTAGCTTGACCGCATTTTTGCGAGCCTTACTGTTGGCAAACCACTGTACTGTGCCATCTCTGCGGATGAACATTAATCCTGTGCCCGGTTCGATTACTTCTCCGGAAAAACTGCAAATTCTCTGTTCTGGCATATTGATCACCTGTAGTTGAGTTTACGTGCTTCTCGGCCAGTGTCGCGTAGCATCAGAATGTCTCCGATACGAACAGGACCGATAACGTTCCTTGTGATAATTCGTCCCACGTCACGTGGGTTAGGTGCGTCGTTAACACGTACCTTGACTTGAGTGGCTTCTCCGGTCATACCGGTTCTACCTACTACTTCGACAACCTCTGCAGGCCATCCTCCGAGTTCTTCAGACATTTTTTATTCCTCCGAAATCAGATTGGGTTCAGTTGGAAAGCCCCTTTACAAGCTCTACAACTTCGTTGAATTTTTCCTGAGCACCCTTTGAAACTTCAAGTAATGCTAGAGATGCTGTCTTAACGCCACCAGGCATTCCAGCTTCCTTTGCTAGGAATTCTTGGCTAGGTACGTATCCGAATGGAATACCCTTCTCTGCGCAGATTAGAGGAATGTGTGCCAATAGTTCTGGCGGGTTGACATCCTCTGCCATAATGATGAACTTAGCAGTGCCGCGTTCTGCAGCCTTGGTTACCTCATTAGATCCTTTTTTCATTCTACCGTTGTTGTTCGCCTGAACCATCTCGTAGATCTTATCTGCGACATCGTTAGGGGTATCAAAAGACACGTGTGCACTCATTGAAATCACTCTCATGCTTATGTGAAGCAACGCTGCGCACGACCTCGCGAATATAAACACCACGGATTGCCAAAATCTGATGAGAATTAGATTTCATCTAGTATTATACGGACACCGCGAGCCAATGCGGCCCCTCCGGAGATGACTGCCCTGCTGTTCGATAAACTAGAGGTAGCGTGCACGCCGTCGACATGATTGGCCAGTCTCGCGATGGCGCCTCCAGTGAATAATCCGTGGGTACATGCTGCATGAACTTCTGTAGCTCCTTGGCTCCTCAGAGCATCAGCGGCTTTGCATATGGTTCCTCCAGTTGCAATCATGTCGTCCACAATTGCTACAATTTTCCCCTCCACGTCCAAATCTTTGGCTTTGTGAATTATTGTGTGCGCGTCAATACGTGTTTTCTCCAAATATGAGAACGGGAGCCCGATCGCATCGGCTACGGCACTCGCTCTGTCAATTGCTCCTTTGTCTGGTGATAGGATGAAGTCGGGCCCAACAGTTTCTTTCAAGTGATTTGCAATTTCTGGCATTGCTGAAGTGAATGCTACAGGTATTGGCATTCCATCTAGTGCAGCCGGGGCGTGTAGGTCGAAAACAACAATTCCGTCACAATGCGCAGAAAGCAATCTACCTATGGCCTTAGCACTAATTGCTTCACCCGGTCTGAACCTCTTGTCTTGCCTAGAGTATCCGAAGTATGGTATTGCTACAATCACGCCTGGGCCTACAGGGTCCATTTCCTGAGGGCCTATTTCTTTCAGGTTATCTGTGCGTCCGGCTCTGACGTCTCTCAATGCTTCTAGTAACAACAGAGTCTCTACAATGCCTGCGTCTGGGAATGTATTGGATACGAGCACAACCGGCTCCTTTCGAACGGCTTCTATTGCATCCTCTGGTATGCGTATGTATCCTTCCGAATCTGGAAATCTTCTAGCTTCTAACGAGTGATGTTCCCATCCTAACTCGGTGGCTAGGTCGATAGCAAGGGAACGGGAATTGCTCCCGGATACTACTACCATAGTGTAAGGGCCTGCGAGGGGGCTAAATGAGGGTTATCCTAATTTTGGATTATTTTAACCAGCGCAGAGGTCTGCTATTCAATGCAAAATGCTACGCCTGCATTATGGTTCATGGTGCGCGAGGCAGGACTCGAACCTGCGACCTCCCGGTTATCAGCCGGGTGCTCCAGCCGACTAAGCTACCCGCGCAAAGGCAGGTCGGCGACCGGCCATCCCATCATAAAGACGACGGTATGCTCATTCCTCTATCGCATCTGGGTCGTTAGCCTGCAGGTAAGACGGCAGGCCAAGCAACTTGTCGAAGGTTCGTGATAGAACTACTTCGTCTAAGCGCTCGCGTGTGCGTGCGAGTGCTGTGATTGGAATGTTAACTGTTGCATCAACACCGTATTGGATTTGAACTCCAATGCGTGTTTTGACAACGACAGCTCTGTATGTTCTCTTGATTTTTACTAGATCCGTAATTACACCGATTTCGTTTCCTTGATTGTCTAGAACTGCTCTGTCCATCATTTCATCAGGCGCGTAAAGTTTCTCATCGATGCGAACTGTGTTTCTCCAACGGCGTTGAAGTTCTCGCATGGACTTTGATAGTTTGACCGCTCCATCGTTTCTGATGCTATGGATTAGTTCCTTGTGTAATGGCGCGAGTTCAGCGGGCTTACGCATGAATTCGTCAGCGACCCCCGGCTCTACCATGATGCGCATTGAGCGCACTCTTGCTTCGTTCGGGTGGTGACGCTCGCCTACGATCGTCCCCACCTTTGTATCATTCACATATACATCCCTTTGGAGTAATTCCTGGATGTCATAATCATTGTTCGGCATTTTCCCATCTCCTTGACCTTGTGACTCTTGGCCATTACACTCTCGACAGTGATGCCTATTATACTTGTCTCCGTCTAAGAATGCTTTTCCAATTGAGTTTGACGCATAATCTGGTTATCTCCAATTGGAGAAACGGTTGTAATTCATTTTTGCGAGAGGCTTCAATAGTTTACTTTCAATTGATGTCGCATAATCCTCAGAGGGGAGTTATTCTTTTTCAAATATTTCAATTAGATTTTAAAAAAAGCAATTGGAAAATTACAGCAAGGGCAAATTATACATTGGGGGACTAATACCCTTGAATAATGGCGGTTCTAATAGTCGGTGCAACATGTTCACTGGGAGAATCAGTGGTTGACAAACTGCTCTCAATGGACATTGATGTAATCGCTAAAGAGAAAAGTCACCGGCAGCGAAATCAGACACTCTTGGAATATTCTGATGTATCTTTACAAGAAACAGGTTCTGGATTTTCAATCTCATTTGATGGCAGCGATGCCGATATTGTAATCGGTAAAGACTTGATTATCTATGACCTATTACCAAATAGAGACGACAGGTGGCTATCTCCTGAAATTAGAAAATGGATCTCAGGAAATAGTTGCGAAGCTCAATCGCGCTTCTGGCTTAGTGTGATAGATGCCGCAAATGCAATATCTCATATCGCTAAAGCGGAATTAAAAGTCGAGGGAATACATATGTGTGGTAGAAGAGAATGGTCCTCAAAGGATTCTCGTGCCGAATTCGATATGTTATGGCAAAGAACCAACCAAGGTATTACTGGTAATTTTACAACAGAGACATTGTTTGGTCATGATATCGCAGGAATGGAAGCCAAGCCAATAACTCATGTCGATGCCAAAAGGCCAGACTTGGACCCCCTTCATGATATTCTTCTACAGTTAACTGGAGATGGATGGAGGCCCCTAATCCCTCTTCGAACCGCATTAATGACCCTGATTGCTGGAATTGTGGATGTGAATTGAAATGAATGTTCGGCAACTTGAGATAGACGACTCCAAGTCTATCTGGGAAGTAAATGAACAGGGGCTGCCGGGAACAGGTGATGTTTCAGAAGAAGGGATCTGCTCTTTGTTAGAATATGCAGAATTAGCACTTGGAGTATTCCAAGGTGATACACTATTGGGGTTCGTAATTTGTCTGCCTCCTGATACAGGATACGGCAGTTTGAATTATGCTTGGTTTAATGAAAGGTATGATCAGTTCCTCTATGTGGATAGAATCGCAGTATCACAGATACATCGCAATCGTAAAATTGGAACCCTATTGTATTCAGAAGTAATTTCACTGGCTGAAAAAAAGCAAATACCGGTAGCGGCAGAAGTAAATTTGACTCCGCCAAACCCTGGTTCGATGCGTTTTCATGAAAGAAATGGGTTCATCGATGTCGGAGTTTTTAGACATGGTGAGAAAGCAGTAACAATGCTACTACGTGCCATTTAGACTACGTGTAATTGATTTTCAAAGTTACTTAGAGTGCGAGAGCCGGGACTCGAACCCGGGTTCAAGCGTTGGCAACGCTCGGTGATAACCACTACACTACTCTCGCAAGTGTAACCCTCGGATTGGACAGGGGTATAAACCGTTATCGATGAAGAATACGAGATGTATCAAGCGTCTCCAAAGCCGCCTAAGCCGCCTTCTCCATCAGAACCACGCATCACGTACATTGCAGCACCTGCAAGTACGAGAATACCCAATCCTCCTATTGCCACGTATGTCAAGATACTACTTGGCGAGTCGCTAGCTGACAATGGCCCACTAGGTTCTTCTAACACGATAGGTACTGATTCAGAAGGGCTTTGGTACTCATATGTGTCCATTGCTTTCACAATAAGTTCATGAGTGCCTAAGGCTATGTGGCTCTTAATTGTGAATTGCTTCGAATAGGTGCCATCCCCATTAGATGTCATTGTGTACCAAGTATTTGATTTCCCAGGAGGTGCTAAATTTCCTAATTTGACCTTGACCCAGTTCAAACCATCATAATCTGTGACAGAAATCGTAAGCGTGTATTCAACATCATCATCTCCAATTTCAATTGTTCGCAATTCACCTATTTCGAAGAACGGAGGTTCATTCATTACAGTGATCGATACATCTTCATCATCTTCAGATTGTATATGGTATTGTCCAGATATGATTGTTCTTTCAACAATTATCGAGGAATCTAATTCGTCGACCATTCTGACCTTTAGCAAGTGTTCACCTGGACTCATACCCGATGGAATAACAACTTCGCCAATCCAAAGATCACCGACCCGGTTAAGGAGTGATAAGTCGCCTCCGTGTTCGCGCATATCTATCGATACTAATGAGACTCCATGGCCGTCAGCAACTTCAGCATTCACAATTATCATGTCGCCTCGCGATATGATTGATGGTGCCAATTCAATAGAAACCAATCTTGGCGGTTGATTGAGAACAGTAATGTCGCCGGAATCGGAATCGGTTGCATCAAATGCATCAATTACAGTGACATTAACTGGTAATTCACCGAACTCTAACCCAAGCACTGCAATTTCAGCAGTCCAGATATCATCTCCAATAATTCTGTCGCCATTCAAGCCTCTGTCATTGAGAGCAATAGTGCCAATTACTCCCATCGATTCTGCATCAGCAGTAACTGCTACGATATTGAAATCTACGTCCGAGACAGTAACCTCGATGTATCCGGGTGCTCCTCCTTCGTTTGTTACTACTCCCTGAGCCAGTGTTATCTGGTCGATGCTTGGGTCGTGATTGTCATGTACTGAGATAATTGAAGGGGAAAGAACACGGTTTACGGATTGGTTTTCTGTTAGATTTACCAACTGGCCATCTTCACCAAATTCTACTTGCAAGGAACGATTGATTTGAACATTCAAGCCTGAAAGAGGCCCGTCATTTATCAAATTACCATTAGCTGTACCAATTACACCATTGGAATATACTCCTGTCCATGCCACTGTGTCTACTAAATGTCCATCCATTTGTATCGTCTGAAACTCTCCTGCAGTTACTGTTAGCGACATGCCATCTTGCTGGTCTAGTGAGAATACATCTCCAGTCATCGTATCAATTGGAGCAAATCCAGATTCTCGATTGATGGTGACATCACCTATGCTATCCTCTACAGACGGTGCCTCTGGAGTATTTTGGATTGGGGAGTTAGAGTGGATTTCATCTCCACTACTTGGATCGGGTCCGGACTGGCTCCAAACGGTTCTAATTGTGCGATTGTCCCAATCAGATTGCTTTGCATCATAGGACCACGACTCGTTATGGGTTGCCCCTGCTCCCAAGTCTGAGTTGGGTAAGGCTGCAATTCCAGTGATGTTGAACCAATCTTCTTGATGCACAATTACAACATCGAATAGAGACCCGGTATCATTTGCTTGTGTGGTGGTATCTTCAATGGTTCTTACAACCCCGAAGTTCCCTTGAGCATCCCCAGTGATTATTCCATCGATATGAAGATCGTCTACAGTAACAATTCCGCTCTCTTGTTCTTGGTGGAAGTCATGTATCGTTCCATTGACTTGAACACTCGCATTTTCATCACTTCCTGAAAAACCGAATGTGCCATGTCCTATCATTTTGTTCAAATGACCCACTCTGGAACCATCTTCCCACCTTTCTAGAGATTCAAATACATCTAGAGAGATATCCATTCTGCTATCGTTATTTTCAACTATCAGATCTGCAGTGGCTTCGAACTGCGTGTGAGACAGGCGCCTGGTCCCGTTAGAGTCCCAGGTTTCGATTAACAATACAGCCAAGTCGCCTTCTAAATCCATCATTTCATCATCATTATCTGACAGCACAGAAATTGTCCCATTGGCTTCTAGCCTGAACCTTTCATCAATGATTCCATTAAGCATAGAACGATTAATCCAAGCATCACTGACAGTGCCTTCGATATTTACTGCGTCTTCGGCTCCATTGTTGCTTACTTCGATAAGTCCATTTCCTCGTGCGTCGAATAATTGGCCTGTCATGATTCCATCAACGGTTGTTTCATTCTTCCACACAGAATCTAGATCAAGCATCAATGATATTCCGTTATCTGCGGTGTTAGAAACAACCTGCAGGCTACCATTGCCCATTTCCCATGATTCCAATGTATTTCCTAAACGTTGTTGCCATCCTTGGCCATTGAATATGAATATGTATTTCTGGGTTCCATTTTCGTTTTCCCATTGCTGATTCATTTCCCAGTGTGAATCACGAGTTACTTCGTGGTCTGCTAGTGGTTGTCCCCAAAGGCCTACAGTGACAGTTCTTGATATCGAGCCAGCATTAACAGTGATAGTGTCTCCGTGGGCTAATGTTGTGTTCAAAACAATTCGCAGATTTTCTCCAGTGGTATCGTAAGTCAAATCAACATCTAACTGCATCCCTTCATGCGAATGTGTTACACTGATTTCAGAGATGTTAACATCGCCTGTCAAAATGTAAGCATGTTCTACAGTCCAATCTACATTGACAGTCACTGGAGAACTTTCATCAGCGTTAGCTAATGGAGCCAGAGAGGTCAAAAAAAGCAGAATCAGCAGGATAGCCCTTGCCTTCATGAGACTGTGGTGTACCTGCTACTCTTCAAGACTTGTGGGGTTGTGATTAGCCCCAATGGTCTGAAGTGAATGCGTTTGGATTGACCGGCTTGTCACCTTCGCGCATCCAAATGCTTCCTGCATCGCCGTAGACATCTCCGAATGGATCAACCTCGACAACCTCAACTTCGCGGTTCATGTATGCTTCAACACGCTCGCGAAGTTCTGGCTTAAAGCGCCAGTAGTGAATCCTCCACTCTCTGCCGTCCCAAAGAGTAGTTTCTTCGGATTCAGTAGTTAGAAGATCATAATCTTGGAACATGTAAAACAGGTTGCGGTCAGTTGGTTCTAGGGCGTTATCAATGATACGATCGTAGAATCCGAAGAACCCGAGAGCGTGTTCTGCCATGCCGCAAGCTACTT
>Ga0233444_10000716_pt1 | contig 40992 bp, 32 predicted proteins | sample SI_124_October20_6_FD_182792 | JGI IMG/M metagenome (GOLD analysis project Ga0233444, IMG submission 182792) | Seawater microbial communities from Saanich Inlet, British Columbia, Canada - SI_124_October2016_10_MG | ecosystem: Environmental > Aquatic > Marine > Inlet | place: Canada: British... | reverse complement strand
CTAAGGCAAGACAACAAGCAGAGCTCTGTAATCAAGAACCTCTGCTGTTCTTCAAAGCCAACCATGCACAATTTTTTGTATCAACCGTTCGGAAACCTCAAAAGTTAGAACAGTATATGCATCTGCCTTGGCTTGATGCTTATATATGCCTAGCAGAGAGGTGGCTGACACTAGAAAAACAGGAATGGACACATGGCGATAGAGTTTACGAGCCTTGGAAACCCTCCAACTCCTAACGGTAATCTGTTAGTAGTTGACGGGCTTAACTTGGCGTTTAGATGGAAACATCAAAAGAAAGAGTTCTTCAAAGTAGAATATCTCAGGACTATAGAAAGTCTTGCGAAATCTTACGATTGCGGAGAAATAGTAGTACTTGGCGATGGTGGTAGTGATTACCGAAAAACTATCGACCCAGAGTACAAAGCAAACCGTAAGGAACGGTATGCAGACCAAACAGAAGAAGAAAGACAAGAGTTTTTGAATTTTCTCGGAGAATTTCAGAAGTGTATTGATTTATGTAACGAGAAAGGTTATCTCACTATTAAGTATAATGGTGTAGAAGCTGATGACATTGCAGCAGTTATAGCTCTTGCTAGAGAAGATATAGGTATACAGGATATTTGGATGGTAAGTTCAGATAAAGACTGGGATCTTCTAATCACCGAGAACATATCACGGTTCTCTACCGTAACAAGAAAAGAGACAACAATGGGTAATTGGGACGAACATTACGACTTTCATCCAGATATGTACTTAACTTTTAAGTGCTTATGTGGAGATAAAGGAGATAACGTTCCAGGAGTAAATGGAATAGGCCCGAAGCGCGCTAGTAGTCTGATAGCAGACCACGGAGATGTATTTGATTTAATGAGTCAACTTCCTATACAAAGCAAGTATAAATTCATGCAAAACTTAAACGAGTTTGGTGCAGAGAATCTTGCTAAGAATATAGAGTTAATGGACTTAACATACGACCCAGATGCAGCAGTGCTTGGCCACAGTAAAGAAATTATAGGATTAGTTAAAGATTATGTCAGTTAAAGTAGATTTTAGTAAAGACGCCTTACTTGATGAGTTTGCAATAGCAACTCTCAAGGATAGGTATATGATACCGGGCGAGGATTCCCCACAGGAGGCATTTGCCCGAGCATGTACAGCGTTTGCTGACGATGACGCCCATGCACAAAGACTATATGATTATGTAAGTAATCTATGGTTTATGTTTGCTACACCCGTACTATCTAATGGTGGAACGGCTCGTGGCTTACCAATTAGTTGTTTTCTTAACTATGTTGAGGACAGTAGAGAAGGTATAACAGATCATTACACAGAAAATGCCTATTTATCATCGTTTGGCGGTGGTATTGGTGGACACTGGAGTGATGTTCGTGCGCAAGGTACAAAAACTTCTAAGGGAAGTGAGAGTACTGGAGTGATACCTTTTCTCAAAGTAGTAGATGCGGAAATGTTAGCATTTTCACAAGGGATAACTCGAAGGGGTAGTTATGCAGCTTATCTACATATGAGCCACCCCGAAATAGAGGAGTTTTTAGATGTTAGAAAACCTACAGGTGGCGACACTAACCGGAAGAGTATTAACCTTCATCACGGTGTCGTGGTTCCTGATGCCTTTATGGAACTCATACACTCCGCCACTAAATATCCTGATTTTGACGATAGCTGGGCTCTTGTGGATCCCCACACGAGACAAGTAAAGAAATCTGTTAGTGCAAGAGCACTCTGGGTCAAACTATTGCAAAATAGAATGGAGACAGGAGAGCCTTACCTAATGTTTGAGGATGCAGTGCAGCAGGGTTTACCAGACTTCCAAAAGAAGAAAGGGCTACAAGTACACCACAGTAATTTGTGTAGTGAGATTACACTAGCCACCGACGACGAAAGAACAGCTGTTTGTTGCCTATCCTCCGTCAATTTAGAAAATTATGACGAATGGAGTAAGCATCCCGCGTTTATCCCCGATCTAGTAAGAATGTTAGATAATGTTTTAGATGACTTTATTGCTAGAGCACCTGACCAATTACATAGAGCTAAATTTAGTGCTATGCGAGAAAGAAGTATTGGTTTAGGCGCTATGGGGTTTCATGCGTATTTACAGAAAATGGGAATACCATTTGAAAGTATGCAGGCAACTTCAGCCAACTTGCAGATGTTTGATAAAATCAAGCATGACGCAATGGAAACAACAAAGAAATTAGCAGTAGAAAAAGGTGCTTGCCCAGACGACGATTCTTGCTCAGTAAGAAACGCACACTTATTGGCAATTGCTCCTAACGCTTCTTCTAGTATTATTTGTGGTAATACAAGTCCAAGTATTGAGCCTTTTAGAGCTAACGCTTTTACACAAAAGACAAAATCTGGTAGTAATTTATTGAAAAATAAGTTTCTAGAACAGGTTTTGGAAGGCTATGGACAAAATACTGATAAGGTCTGGAAAGGCATTATCATGCAAAGAGGTAGTGTACAACACTTAGATTTCTTAACAGAGAACGAAAGAGATACTTTCAAGACTGCTGTTGAGATCAATCAAGCATGGATTATAGAACATGCAGCGGCCCGACAAGAGTTTATCTGTCAGAGTCAGTCATTGAATCTATTTTTCCCGCCTGATGTAAATAAAGGTGATTTACACAATGCTCATATGTTAGCATGGGCAAAGAATTTAAAAACGCTTTACTATCTCCGTAGTGAAGCCATTTCAAGAGCAGACAATGTTACTCAAGAAGCTAAAAGAGAGATTATCTTTGAGCAAGAGGAATGTCTGAGTTGTGAGGGATAATGAGTAATTTATTAAAAGAAAGAGACTATTATAAACCTTTTAGTTATCCGTGGGCGTTTGAGTTTTATAAAAAACAGCAACAAATGCATTGGCTTCCAGAAGAGGTTCCACTACAAGATGATATTAAGGACTATAAAGAAAAATTAAGTGAAGAAGAAAGACTACTTATAGATAATATATTTAGATTCTTTACTCAAGCAGATGTAGATGTATGTTGTGGCTATGCCAAGCATTACCTCCCTACATTTAAACAACCAGAAGTAAGAATGATGCTTGTTGCGTTTGCTGCTATGGAGGCAGTACACCAAGAAGCATACTCACTTCTACTCGAAACTCTAGGTAAGGACGATCAGATGTACCAAGAGTTTTTCGATATACAAGCTATGTCAGATAAGCATGAGTATCTAACCGATTTCAACATGAACTCAAAGCATGAAATAGCTAAAACAATGGCAGTATATAGTGCATTTACAGAAGGAGTACAACTATTTAGTAGTTTTGCGATTCTTCTTAACTACCCAAGACATAACTTGATGAAAGGAATGGGGCAAATTGTAACATGGAGTATTCGTGACGAGTCACTACATGTTGAGGGTTTGTCAAAACTATTCAGAACTTTTATGCAGGAAAACCCTGAGTTGTGGACGGACAAGTTAAAGTATGAAATCTATTGCGCTGCTGAAAGGACTGTAGAATTAGAAGATGCATTTATTGACGTTTGCTTCAATAAAGTTACAGTACCAGACCTGACTGCAAAAGAAGTAAAAGAATATATCAGATATATCGCTGATAGAAGGTTACTAGGATTAGGTATGAAGAATATCTTCCATAGTACAGAAAATCCTTTACCTTGGATTGACATGCAAGTTAACGCAGTTGAGCATACCAACTTTTTTGAAAACCGTGCTACCGAGTATGCTAAGGCTAGTACACAAGGAAATTGGCAGGATATATTCAAATGAGCGAAGAAATTCAAACAATTACTATTGACGGAACAGAGTACGTTATTGATCAGTTAAGCGAAGACCACAAGTCTATTATAAACCATATTCAAGTAGCAGATATAGCAGTTCAACAAATGCAAACAGAAATTGCAATTATGACTACTGGAAGACAGGCTTATATTAACCAACTTGGGGAAGAGCTTGGCAAAGAAGATAAAGGATTCACTCCAGAAATAGTAAACAACAGCAATACGTAATGAACATTTTCATTGGGTATGAAGAAGCACACCCTGAAATGTATGAAGTGTGTAAGGCGAGTATTGAAAGATTCTCGACTGCACATAACATACAACCACTAAGGAAAGCCTCCTTAGTATCTTCAGGAGTGTATACTCGCGAGTATCAAGGCGAAGCAACAGACTTTGCCTTTACTCGTTTTTTAGTTCCATTTCTATCACGTTATAGAGGTTGGTCTTTATTCTGTGATGGAGACTTCTTATGGAGGTCAGACCCTGCTGAACTAGAACAGTACAGAGACGATATACATGATGTCTTTGTAGTAAAACACCCCGAACTAATAACTAAAAAAGGGATAAAAATGGATGGTAAAGTAAACCGTCCTTACCCTTATAAATATTGGTCATCTCTCATGTACATTAACTGCGAAGAAATGGTAATTGATGATGATGAAGTTAACCAAGCCCCAGCGGGTGACCTACACGGTTTCAAATGGGCAGAAAACGTAGGTAATCTACCTGCAACTTATAATAATATGGTAGGGTACTATGATATCCATCAACCTAAAGCAGTTCATTTCACAGATGGCGGACCGTGGTTAAAAGGATATGAAGATGTACCATACGCTAATGAATGGAGAAATGTACTTGAAGAATCAAGAAGATCAGCATAGTTTCCTAGAACACCGAAGAAATCAAGAAGCCGCCCACCATAAAAGACTATCAAACGAAGAATTTGACCCAATTTCGTCCATACTCACAGTCGAAGTAAATACTACCGAACTTTGTAATCGAACTTGTGTCTTTTGTCCGCGACATGACCCTGAAGTCTTTGGGAACAGAAACTTGCATATGACTCCGAAAGGAGCAGCAAGAATAGCTAAGGAACTTGCACGTAATAACTATCGTGGAAAGATCTCTCTTAGCGGTTTTGGAGAAAATTTACTTAATCCGCAGTTTCAGGAAGTAATTAAAAGTTTTAGAACACATCTTCATTCCAACATAATCGAGTGCAATACTAATGGGGATAAACTTTCGCCAAAGTATGCAAATGACCTCTTTGAGAATGGTTTATCTTTGTTGTACATTAACTTGTATGATGGAGCGCATCAGATGTATACATTTGATAAAATTATGAAGGATATTCCAGGAGACAGGTACAAGTACCGTATGCACTGGAGTATGAAAGATCATGGACTTATTCTTAATAACAGAAGTGGTACAATAGACTGGCTCGGCATAGATGAAAGTGATATAGATTCTTTGAAAGGAAAGCCGTGCCATTATCCGTTCTACAAAATGTTTGTAGACTGGAATGGAGACGTTCTCTTTTGCTCCAATGATTGGGGTAGAGAACATATAGTAGGAAATTTATTAAATGACAGCTTAATGAACGTTTGGTTTGGTAAACCTATGAGGAAAATTAGACGTAAATTAGCAAAAGGAGACAGAAGTCAATCTCCATGTAACGGGTGTTCCGTAGATGGGACACTATTTGGAAAGGAATCATTCGAGATTATACAAACATATGAAAGTAGAACTAATTAGTTATAGCCAAACACCTAAAGTAGCAGTACCACTAGAATTATTAGATTTAGTAGCTTACTGCGCTAGAGTGAGTAACCCATCTAATCAGATGAATAAAGAAACAAATGAAAAACTTGTCAAGTATCTAATTAAACACAAGCACTGGAGTCCACTAGAAATGGTCAGTGTATGTATGGAGATAGAAACAACAAGAGACATTGCTCGTCAGTTCTTACGTCATCGTAGCTTTAGCTTCCAAGAGTTTAGTCAGCGCTATGCTGACCCAACTAATGACTTAGAGTTTATGACTCGAGAAGCACGTTTACAAGACCCCAAGAATAGGCAAAATAGTATAAAGTCAGATAATGATGGACTGCAGATTGAATGGCATAGACGACAAAGAAGTGTTATATTACTTGCACAAGATGCCTATAACTGGGCTATTGAGAATGGTATCGCAAAGGAGCAGGCACGTGCGGTACTTCCAGAAGGGAATACAATGAGTCGTCTTTATGTAAATGGTACATTAAGATCATGGATTCATTATATTGAACTACGATCTGCTAATGGAACACAACTAGAACATATTGACCTAGCTAAAGCATGTGGTCAAGTAATAAACGAGGTATTTAAAATATGAGTATGGGTTATAAACTGGATAAACCGTACATACAACTGATCTGTCATCCCTACGAACATGAAACATCGGTGAACACTCGTGTCACTATTGATGTGATGGAGAAGGATTTGTCACGTGATGATATAGTTGAAGTACTTGAAGGATTTATGAAAGCAATGGGATATGGTTTTAGTGATGGAGAATCTCTTTGTATCAGCGAGGCATTTAAATGAAAATAGCGATAACAGGAGCATCAGGTCTTGCAGCAGCCATAGCGGGTGCTTTGCAGGACTGCTCAATTAACCATGTTCGTATTGAAGACATTATGAACTGTGAGTGGGTCTGGGAAGAAAACGATGTGTTTATCAATTGTGCTCACCTAGGATTTGATCAAACAAAACTATTATTCCAAGCTTACGAGGCTTGGAAGAAAGATAGTAGTAAGTATATAATTAACATTTCGAGCAGAGCTGCTCAACCAAATATTTCACAAGGATATATGTATAGTGCGCAAAAAGCAAGTCTTAATCATCTTACTAATAGTCTTGTCTATAATAGTGACAAGCAATGCCGTATAAGTACAATCAATCTCGGTTTACTAAATAGTAATGACTTACCTAGCGTATCTCATGACGAGGTTGCTGAAGGTATTAAACAATTACTTATTATGGCACAGTCTACAGAACTAGAAGTACCCGAGATAACTTTACATAATCGGGCAAATTATAGAGATGTACAATCAGATAAACAAGCAATCAAGGACTTAGAATGGCTACTGCAGAACTAATATTAAAACTACTAGAAAATAAAAATGTGGTCTTAGTAGGCAACTCTGTAGAGATTCTAAATTATGATAAAGGAGAGTTTATTGATGGTCATGATATAGTTATTCGCATGGGTAAAGGAATACCTCGTGAAAGGCATTACAGAAATATAGGAATACGAACAGATATTTGGGCAACTGGATTTTTAAGGGCTGCACAAATGGCGGAACGTCCTAATTTACAGAATGTGCCAAAATTACTAAATCGTACACGAATAAACTTAAATACTGCAAAAGAAGTAGATAAGTCGTTGATTGGAGAGTTTCATACAATGTTTACAGACGCAGAATTACTAGAATTGTATGACGAGTTTGGATATGAGAATAATGCTTTATTAGGGCGTCCCTCTAATGGCTTTATTACTTTACTATGGTTAATAAAGAAAGCATGGGTTTGGAAGAGTCTTACGATTGTTGGGTTTGATTTCTTTGCAAAATCTGCTCCATTTAAAGTAGGAGCCGCATACCCGAATAGCTGGCATTTACCTAGAAATACCGTTGATGAGATTCCTCACAACGTCCCCGCAGAAAGAGAGTACGCTTTAGAAATGTCCCGCAATGGGATTATTAAATGGGAAGTTCTTTCTGACCTAGAAACAGAAATACTGGAAGATTAAAGACTTTTATAGTCGTAAAGGGTTGTCGATTTGGTGCTGAGATTTTTCCGAACTTTATTGACATGCCACCCTAACATTTCGAACCAATCTTCAAATATATAATTAGTTACTAATTTTCTAGTCTGTCTAGCTTCTTGGGCAAGTTCGCGATATCTTTTTGCTTCTTTTATTCCTTTACTATATGCCCAAAGCTTGCCTACAGCATCGACTGCTGCCCAACCTCTACCCTCATATTGTTTATAGATTTTTATACGCATTAGCTCTCCGTGGGGAGTGGGCGGATATCCAGTTATAACATGAAGAAAGTCATGGCAGTCCATAATAAACAATCCATATTTTTGTTTTGTATTATTACCTACTTTACCGTTTTTATTCAAATCTAACATACTCCCTAATTTATCAAAGTAATATTTATCCATAAATTGTAAGTATTGATGTCCTAAGGTGTTTTCATCTCTAGTGCGAAAAGATTCAATATTATCTATTATACGTTCGCCTGCAAGGTAACGCTGGCCAGTATCAGTCTTTGACCAGAGTTCTATTTGATGATCGATTGAAGTTCCTGTGAAGTGTAATACAACCTTAGCTATTAGGTCTGCATTATCTGGTTGATTGGGCTTATACCTAATTAGTTGAGACAATAGCTGAATACTACGAAACATTAAATTTTCCCTAGTAAATATCCTGCTTCTACTACTTTTCTTAAATATTTCTTCTGCTTATTTGCTTTTTGTAGTATTCTCTCGTTTACTCCTTCTCTTCTTAAATTCAAAGGAATATCGTCTATAACTTTTGTCCACATATCCCAAGGTACTGCCATATAAAATAAACTAGGTAGCAGGTAGTAGTCCATAAATAGCTCTGCTGTTTGTAAATTTACTGAGAAAGCTTTTCGCATCATAATATTATGATTTATAGTATCTTTTGGTCCAATAGACTCTTTCTTGATTAACTCGTCTACATTCATATCCATATATAGAGGCATGTACCCATGATTCTGCTCTTTAAGATACTTAAATAGTTGATTATTTTCTGCAGATAGTATAAAGGAGTCTTTTTCGTTAAACCATTCAATAGAATTCGGTAATTGATGCATAGTTGGCTTACCTCCATTAAAGAACATATGAAATTGGTTTAGTGCTTTAAACTTCTTCCAGTTTAGTAAAAGAAAATCTTTCTCATAATCATCCTTTTTTGCTTCTAATCCTAGGATTTGGTAATAGTTGCCATAAAATTTATGATCAAAGTACTGATGTTTTCTAGAAAAATAACAAACTCTATCTCCCATTTGTGTGACAGTTGGGATGTTTTCTTTTAAACCACCATTAAATATTCTTGCACCTTTAGTGTGTACTATAACTCTTTCTATTGCGCCTCCGGCAGGAGTTTTATCTTTCCAATGCTCTCTAAATTGACATAATACTCTAGCCATTCTATTAGAGGTTGGCCCTCTAAAAGCGTAAGGAGTCTGATAGCTATAAACTTCTCTGAAGTTTTTCATCGCCCAGTTAATAGTTGGCTCCATATTTTCGATAAGCAAGCCCCTCCTGTTAAATAGGTGAATACGAAAGTTTTCATCATACTTCAGTAATGAAGAGAGAGTAAACTCACTGTTTATTTCTTCTGTTAGAATAATTATATCTATCATTTTAATGTATATTCCCAAAATTGTTCGAGATACCTCTCGACACGTTCCTCTGCATCATCGTCATAGTGAAATACTATGCCAGATCTTTTACTGGATAATATTTTCAAAAGAGCAGTTCTAGATCCACACTCTTTTCCTGCGATGCCTTGATAAATTGCTTCATATGTTAGGTGATTCTTCTCTCTAGCAACTCTGGGAGTAGCTATTGAATGAATATTTTTTCCTAGAAGCAGCCCTTCTATGCCCATTTGACTATTCGGGCAAAATGCTAAGTCAGAACACTTTGATAATATTTCTGACCCACCATACTTTTTATTTAGTACCTTATCTGCGCCGTAGCGTTCCTTATACTTAGCAACCCAAACGTGCGCTGTGATAGGGTGTGGTTTAATTATAAACCCTTCTCTGACCTTTTGGTCAAGTTTTTTCCAATCCATTACATTTTTTCCGCCTTGTATTAAGTTACTTCCTGGCGGAAACACAACCTTATCAAAAGTATCGTGATTTATTTGTAATGTATATTTATTTCCTAGATTATCAATAATTTTTTGTATTCTTTCTTCGTCTATCTTAATATCGGAATCAGCAATACTATGCATTATTCTATCGTTTATCTTTATAGTGTTAACACGAATAAAAATTCCATCCCCTAGAAAGTCGGTGTATAAGAAGTTTCTAATAGTTCTTAATTCATTCGTATTATACCAAAGGTCAAATTCAAATTTTACTCCTCTATGTGTTTTAGGGAGTACTCTCCTTTGAAATTCTAGCATTGTAGCAAGTCTTTCTTTGGGAGGCATGCAACTCCCTGATTTCATAAAGTGAGTTGGAACATCACCTAATTCTTCATTTAAAGCTAACGCGTCTAAAGCCATTAGTCTGTCCTTACTGCTTGTGATAGTTTCCAGACTTGAGCTTCGAGATCTTTAATTCTCTCCTCATTCTCCCCTATTGTATCAAAGAGAGCCGACATAAGGTTCTCCATCTTTCTATTGATGTACTCTGGCGTTATATCGTCATTACGATACTTCTTAGTCCAATGATCATCCGCTTCTTTTATATCGCCTGGTTTAGGTTTGTTATTTGGCTGTGCCATATTTTAACTCCATGTTGATCCGTCCCAATATGAGGCACCGATATCTGAAGCGCTTGATACTTCAGTATCGAATATAGTCCCAGCTTGGGCGGAAGTTATTCTTTCAAAAATATTTGTAGCTGTTGCAGTAGCAAAAGTTGTCAAATGTTCCGTTGTTATTGTTGTATCTGTTACTCTAGTAGTACCGAATACACTCGTGGTGCTTCTAGTAGTAGCAAATACAGACCCTGTAGTACTTGAGGTTTCGAACGTTGTAGTAGTTCCTGCCGAAGTCTCAAAGGTACAAGTTGTAGGTCTACTTGTTGAAGTAGATCTTGAACTTGCTGTTGTAGTTGTAGTATCGAATGTACAAGTAGTTGTTAAACTTGTTGAAGTCGCCCTAGAACTAGCTGTTGAGGTAGTAGTATTGAATGTACAAGTAGTTGACCTTGTAGTATTCGTAGCCCTCGAACTTGCAGTAGACTTAGTAGTCTCGTATGTGCAAGTAGTTGTTTTACTTGTTGAAGTCGCTCTAGAACTAGATGTTGTAGTTGTAGTATTGAATGTACAAGTAGTTGATCTAGTAGTATCTGTAGCTCTACTAGTGAGTGTTCCTAATGTTGTGGCATATACTGTAGAAGTAGATAGAGTTGTTGCCGTTGCTCTTGAACTTGCAGTAGCATGTGACGTATTAAAGGTACATACAGTGGACTTACTTGTTGAAGTAGACCTCGAACTTGCAGTAGTAGTAGTAGTATTATACGTTGTAGTAGTTGATAAACTTGTCGCAGTCGCTCTTGAACTTGCAGTAGAGTGCGCGGTATTAAACGTACATGTTGTGCTTCTACTTGTTTGTGTAGCCCTTGAACTTGCAGTAGTAGTACTAGTGTTAAATACTGTTGTTGTAGACCTACTTGTTGAAGTAGCTCTTGAACTTGATCTAGAAGTAGCAAAGGTTGTCTCGTAAGTAGTAGTTCTAGCAGTATTTGTATTCCAAGTAGTTGTTACTACAATGTTAGTAACTCTCGAAGTATTAGTGTTATAGCTAGTAGCTATTGAATCTACATGAGTTACTTTACTCGTATTAGTATTATAACTAGTAGCTATTGAATCCACATTTGTTAATTTGCTAGTAGAAGTATTGTACGTTGTAGATATTGAATCCACATTTGTTAATCTGCTAGTATTAGTATTATACGAGGTACTATTTGTTCCAGTAGTCTGGTTTGTAAAGCTAGTAGTATACGACGTATTTGTATTATTAGTGTGTGCACCAGTATTGTTTGTAAATGTAGTTTGGTAACTAGTATTAGTATTGTTTGTATGCGCACCAGTATTGTTTGTAAATTGTGTCTGATAACTGGTATTAGTATTGTTTGTATGCGCACCAGTATTGTTTGTAAAGCTAGTAGTATACGACGTGTTCGTATTATTAGTGTGTGCACCAGTATTGTTTGTAAACGTACAAGCGTACGAAGTATTTGTACTGTTCGTAAAGGCTGTATTTCTACTTGTGGCAGTATCATTAGTGTGTGCACCAGTATTGTTTGTAAACGTAGACTGATAACTAGTGTTTGTAGACCTTGTAGTATTCGTAGAGTAACTAGTATTAGTAGACCTTGTAGTATTCGTATTATTAGTATGTGCACCAGTATTGTTTGTAAATGTAGTCTGGTAACTAGTGTTTGTAGCTGCTGTAAATGCACAGGCATACGAAGTATTAGTAGCATAGCTAGTATTAGTAGACCTTGTAGTATTCGTATTATTAGTATGTGCACCAGTATTGTTTGAAAAAGCACATTGATACGAAGTATTCGTACTCCACGATGTATTCGTAGAGTAACTAGTATTAGTAGACCTTGTAGTATTCGTATTATTAGTATGTGCACCAGTATTGTTTGTAAATGTAGTCTGGTAACTAGTGTTTGTGTTATACGATGTAGCATTGGAGAAGAAACAAGTATAACAGGTATTTGTATTTCTACTTGTGTTATACGCGGTACTTGCCGTTGCTGCTGTCGTTCTACTTGTGGCCGTGTTAAATGTGTACTGACTAACGTTTGTACCAGAAGTAGTTCTTGATGTACTCAGAGTTACCGGCGTCCAGCCAATTTCTGCATCAATATATACTAAATAGGTAGTGGAATATGTGGTAGTCCACGATGTATTCGTATTAAAGCTATTGCTAGTGCTATTACTAAACGCTGTACTGTATGACGTATTTGTATTTCTAGAAGTACCATACGCGGTAGCGTTTGTAAATGCAGTTTGGTACCCTGTTTGTGTATTTCTAGAGGTACTGTTTGTAAACTGACAAGCGTACGACGTATTAGTAGAATAACAAGTGTTTGTACTATTCGTAAAGCCTGTATTATTAGTATGGGCGCCGGTATTATTCGACCCAGTAGTAGTGTTTGTAAACTGACAAGCATATGACGTATTTGTAGAGTAGCACGTATTTGTAGTATTCGTAAACCCTGTGTTATTAGTGTGAGCACCAGTATTATTTGTAAATGTAGTCTGGTAACTAGTATTCGTATTGTTTGTAAACTGACAAGCATATGACGTGTTTGTACTATAACAAGTGTTTGTAGTATTCGTAAAGCCTGTATTATTAGTATGAGCACCAGTATTATTTGTAAACCCTGTATTATTAGTAAACTGACAAGCATATGACGTGTTTGTACTATAACAAGTATTTGTAGATGCTGTAAAGCCTGTACTTCTGCTAGTAGCTGTATTATTAGTAAACGCACATTGATAAGAAGTATTCGTACTATAACTAGTATTTGTAGATGCTGTTTGAGCTGTTGTTCTACTTGTAGCAGTGGAGTAACAAGTATTAGTAGCTACTGTAAATGCACAAGCATATGAAGTATTTGTACTATAACAAGTATTTGTAGATGCTGTAAATGTACAAGCATAGGATGTATTTGTAGCATATGATGTATTTGTAGATACTGTTACATTATCCGTTGTTCTACTTGTGGCCGTGTTCCATGCAGTAGCCGTACTCCTAGTAGTAGTGTTTGTAAAGGTAGTATTATACGAAGTAGTAGTGTTACGAGTAGTAGCATTTTCAAACTGAGTATTATACGAAGTAGTAGTATTACGAGTAGTCGTATTTGTAAAGCTAGTGTTATACGAGGTACTAGTATTACGAGTAGTAGCATTTGTAAAGCTAGTATTATAGCTTGTGTTTGTATTCTGTGACGTAGAGTTAGTAAACCCTGTTGATCTACTAGTATTTATCGTTGTGTCGTAAGAAGTATTAAACGTCGTTGTCGTATTGTAGACTGTAGTGGTTGCCTTACTAGTCTCATACGTCGTTGTAGTCGTAAAGTTTGTAGTAGTATTAAATACAGTTGTTGTCGCACGCGTCGTGTTATACGTGGTTGTAGTAGTATAGTTAGTAGTTGTATTAAATACAGTAGTAGTTGCTTTACTGGTGTTATACGTAGTAGTAGTAGTAAAGTTTGTCGTAGTATTAAATACTGTTGTTGTAGCCCTCGTCGTGTTATACGTGGTTGTAGTTGTAAAGTTAGTAGTTGTATTAAATACAGTAGTAGTTGCTCTACTCGTATCAAACGTAGTCGTAGTAGTATAAGTTGTTGTACTATCAAACGTAGTAGTAGTAGCACGAGTAGTTGCATACGTAGTAGTTGTAGTAAAGTTTGTAGTAGTATTAAATACAGTTGTTGTATCTAACGTAGTATTGAACGTCGTGGTGGTAGTAAAGTTCGTAGTAGTATTAAATGCTGTCGTCGTATCACGAGTAGTCGCATATGTTGTGGTCGTAGTAAAGTTCGTAGTAGTATTGAACGTTGTAGTAGTATCACGAGTAGTTGCATACGCTGTAGTGGTGCTAAATAATGTAGTAGTATTAAATACAGTTGTTGTAGACCTAGTAGTCGCAATTACGCTTCCCGTAGCTCTAGTAGTGTTAAAAGTGGTGGTGGTGTCTCTGTCTGTGTCAAATATTGTACTAGTATTTACATTTGTTTCGAAGGAGCATGTAGTGGAGAATGCAGTTTCTTGCGTTCCTGAAACAAAAGTAGTCTCAGTATTAGTAGTTCTAGCAGTATTGTGGATTGCATCAAACGGGCCTGCAACAGTCCCTCCATCATTTACATAAACGTGATGGACACGACGAACCGTGCCTGCATCATTGACCGCAATAAATCGTATCGTACGGAGAGTACCTCCGTCGTTTACATAAATCGCCATTTAGTTTCCTATGAGTAAACGTACCAAACGTGACCGCTTGATGTTGAACCTACTCCAGACGGTGCAGAAGTTGTTATAGTATACGGTAATCTTGCTGCTGCAATAACCCCCGTCATTTTTGTACCTGGTACGTCCAGATTAGTAACCTGTCGGCTACTGTTAACTATTTCTGTTCCGTCAACACTAAGACCTGCGTCTTCAATATTGAATTGTAATTTTTGTCCCATTTTTTATACCTCGATTGCTTGCCTAATGGCTTTGAATGTCATGTTGTCTGTTGATGCTGGGGTAACTCTTAATCTTAAGTTAGCACCACTTATATCCGCATCAAAAGTAGCCTGTGCTCCATTGTCGAAAATAGATGCGTACTGCGTTAGATAAGCTGTAGTTCCGTCATGGAAGCACAAAATTTCAATTGCTTGATAGTCTCCATCAGTAGTATTAGTTACCGATACTAACCATTTGCAAGTTCTATACGTAGCTTTAGCAACAGTATCGAGCGTTTGTTGCCCTGTAGAGTTACTAGTAAGAGTAGCTACATTTAAATGAGCCACGTCTTGTATATTCAGATCTCCACTTACTTTAGCAGTATCTGATGTTCCGTTGCCTAGTGTTACATTCCCTTCTGAAGTAATATTACCACTAAAGTTAACCGTGCCAGACATCGTTTTGCCGCTAAGTGCAGCACTTGATAATTGTAGATTAGTTACAGAATTATTTGCAATCTCACTTGCACCAACTGCATTAGCTGCTATTTTTGCTGCTGTTACAGAATTAGCCCCTAGTTTTGCTGCTGTTACTTGAAGCGCACCGAGATGGATAGTATCAATACTACCTGTAGCTATTTCTGAGCTATCAACTGCGTTTGCAGCAATTAAGTCTGCTACAATTGTCCCACTAGGAATTTGGGTAGCTGTTACTGCATTTTGTGCTATCTCGGAACTACCTACTTGATTAGCTCCTATTTTAGCAGAAGTTACTGCATTAGCGGCTATCTTACCTGCGATAACCGAATCAGTAGCTAGAGCGGTAGAATCCACTACTCCTGCTCCAAAATCTGTTGACTGACTAATAGCACCTGCAGCTATTTTTCCTGATATTACAGAGTCAGCTGCTAGTTTTGCTGATGTAACTTGTAGCGCTCCTAAGTGTATAGTGTCTATACTACCAGAAACTAATTCGGAGGAGTCTATTGAGTTAGCGGCTAAATGCGAAGCATCTAAAGAACCAGCTACAATACTCTCTGCTGTTACGGAATTGGTAGCAATTTTTGCGCTAGAGATAGCATTATTTGCAATATCTCCTGTGGCGATTGTACCGTCCAAAATTTGGTCTGTAGTAACCTGTCCATCATCAATGTGTCTAGTAAGAATACTGTTAGAAGCTATCTTAGTACCGTCTATAGCATTAGCTGCTACTTCTGCCGTTCCTACAGCGTCTGTCTGTATCTTAGCTGCTGTTACAGAGTTACCTGCTAGTTGTGCCGTATTAACTTGTGCGTCATCTATATGTTTGGTTAGGATAGAGTTCTGAGCAATAGATGCACTAACAATTGCGTTTGTTGCAATTTCTCGTGCAGTAATATTATTCTCTGCTATCATTGCTGATTCTACAGCATTTGCTTGAATTGTTGCGCTACCTGTTACTGCTGCTGAGCCATTAAAAGAGGCGGACGTCCAAACGACATCTCCAGTCATTCCAATTGTTCTTCCAGTAGATAGTATAACAGCTTCGGAAGCTGTTGCTGCGTTACCTGAAGTATCTTGATTACCTGCTGCGTTAACACCCGGTAAGTTGATATCTGCTGAACCGTTAAAAGATACTCCGCCAATATTTCTAGCAGAAGCTAGAGTTGTCGCTGTATCTGCATTTCCTGTTACAGCTCCTGTTACGTTGCCTTCTATGTTTGCTACTAATGTAGCTACTGTGTACCCTGCAGCACTTAAGTTAACTGTAGTAGTTGGTTGTGTTTGTAAGTCCTTAAAGAGTCTCCATTTTCCAGAAGAATCTGCATCCCTAAATATACCAGAGTATAAATCTTGTGAACCCGATGTATCATATAATCCATAGATACCTATATCTACTGCATCAGAGCTATTGTTTCCAGTAGCTAACGATATGAGAGAGTCCCCAGAAGTGATTGTAGTAGCAGAAGCTATAAAACTAGATCCTGATACTGTAACATCTCCTGAAAAGATAACATTACCTGACATGGTTTGTCCACTTAATGCATCTGATTTAAGTTCTGCGGCAGATACAGCGTTTGCTGCTATGCTATCAGCATTTACTGCGTTGGTTGCAATTTTTGCATTAGTTACGTTGTCATCTGCTATTTTTGCTGTTGTGACTTGTGAGGCGCCGATATGGATAGTATCTATACTACCAGTAATAAGTTCCGCGCTATCTACTGAGTTAGCTCCCAGTTGTGTGCTAGTAATACTTCCATCTGCAATTTTAGCGGCAGTGACTGCGTTATCTGCTATCTTTGCTGTCGTTACGTTAGCATCTAGTATTTTTGCTGTTATTACTGCATCAGTAGCTATATGAATAGCATCAATAGAGCCACTTACTATTTCTGCAGTATCTACTGTATTAGCTGCTAGATGTCTTGATAAAATTTGGTCAGTAGCAATTTTTGCTGAAGTAACATTATTAGCGGCTATCTTTGCTGTCGTTACGTTAGCATTTAATATTTTTGCAGTCGTTACATTAGCATCGGCTATTTTAGCAGTTGTCACATTCGCATCCAGTAGATGCGAAGTGACTATCTGAGCATCGTCAATGTGTCGGGTAAGTATCGAGTTCTGCGCGATTTTAGTGCCATCTATGGCGTTGTCTGCTATATTCCCTGTTACTATAGTATTTGCTGCAATATCTCCCGATACAATAGTACCGTCCGTAATATGGTCTGAAGCGATAACTCCAGAAGGTAATTTGGCTGCTGTAATAGCATTGTCTGCTATTTTTGTCGTAATGACTGAACCTGTTGATAAATGTGAGCTATCAATACTCCCATCTACTAGTTCTGCTGAATCTACAGAGTTTGTAGATAATTGAACTGCTGTAATACTGCCATCTGCTATATGATGTGCTGTTACTTGATTCTGTGCTATCTGATTAGTAGTAACTGCATTTGCAGCTAGTTTTCCAGTAGTAACATTTAAATCTGCTAGTAAGTCTGTTACGACTGTACCTGCTGGTATTTGCGTCGCTGTGATAGAATTTTGTGCTATCTCTGACGTACCTACAACGTTTGCTGCTATCTTTGCAGCTGTGATAGAATTATTTGCTATTTTTCCTTCAGTAACTTGTAAGTTACCAAGATGCGCGGTATCAATGCTTCCATCTACTATTTCTGCACTATCTACTGAGTCTGACGCTAACAAATCTGCTGTGATTGTTCCGCTCGGTATTTGTGTGGCTGTAATAGAGTTATTTGCAATTGCCTCTGAACCTACTGAGTTAGTAGCAATTTTTACTGTAGTAATAGCATTATCTGCTATTTTTGGTGTAGTTACTGAGTCAGTTGCTAATTTAGCCGCTGTTACTTGAATTGATCCGATATGTATAGTATCTATACTGCCCGATACGAGCTGAGCTGAGTCTACTGAGTTAGAAGCTATAGCTGCTGCGTCAATTGAATTATCTCCTACGGCTGTTACTGCCACGCCCTGTAATTGTGCTGCCCCGATAGCATTAGTTGCTATTTCGGAGGTGCCTACTGCGTTTGCTGCAATTTCTGATGAGCCGACTGCGTTCCCAGCGATCTCACTCGCAGTAATAGAGTTACTTACAATTTCTGTAGTCCCTACTGCGTTTGCCTCTAGCGTGGAGACTAAGTGATTTTCTTTTCCTATGAGTGGCATGTTATGTCTGCTCCAAATACGATAGAGTTACGTCTATCGAGCTTACAACGTTTGATTGTACTTTAATTATATCACCAGCTTCAAGAACTACTTTACCATCTCCACCGATTACTACTACTGTTGAGCCACTCGGTATTGGAGTTGACTTAACTAGAGTAGCGTGATGGGACTCACTAGTATCATAAAATTCAACAGTGCCCTCAATAGCTCCTCCGCTTTGATTACATATGTAGCAACCAATTACGGTGACGGTAGTATTTGCGGGAGCGGTATAGACACTTGTTAAAGATGTACCTATATTTACTGCAGTTTTAGTTTTAAATGCTGATGCCATTATGCTATCCTAATGCTATACTAAGTGCTAAAATATCATCTTCAGTTGCGATTGCTTCTGAATGAGAAGCCACGATTACAATATCGCCATTTGAGTTCTTAGTATAAATCTTTTTGTCGGTCGGATTCATAGCGATTTCATGAGTAGCTAAATCACTAGGTGTGGGGGTGCCTCCGCTTGTCTCTGACCTTTTAATTTTAATAACTTGCGCCATTAGAATGTACCCCCATCTAATGTATTAGACCATGCTACTGTAGAAGCTGCTCCTACTTGTAGTATTTGTCCTACGCTATTAGTAGAGTCATAAGAGCCTATAGATAGCCTAGAGTATCCACCGTTAGCCCCGTTGGCTCCGTATAGGATATCTCCGTTAGATGTTGCTGAAATACCTTTTAAACTTAAGGCTGTTCCACTGTTATGAGAAACTGTTTTGTTATCTACATCTACTGCAAGAGTATTCCCTGTTTTTGTAAGGGCGTTACCTGCGTCAATTTGACCTGCTCCTGAGAACTGTGTAAATACTAGATTGTCTGTCCCTAGTGTTGCTGCTCCAGTTATAGAAGTTAATACAAATGCATTATCAGCGTTAACTGTTCCTGCCTCTACAAAACAGAACATTCCGCCTGTAACTTCACTATTTGAGTCAGCGTCTATTCCTCTTGTAAGTACTCCCGCCACACCTACTGCTGGAGCAGTTGTGACTTTGTATATACCGTTTTGTGTTTGAGTAGTTTGACTTTTAACAAGAACTCTATCATTAAGTGCTAAGTTAACGCCATCTACTGCTTGTACACCGGTAGCATCATACGTTAATGTACCAGCCCCATTATCATAAGTTCCCGTAATATTAGCTGTTGAAGCTAATTTAACTGAGTCTTTGATGTCGAGTGCTTGTTTTACACTATCAACATATGCTTTTGTAGTTGCATCAGTACTTGATGTAGGAGTTCCTACATTTAATATTCTATTTCCACCTACATCAACAGTCTGCGATCCGGCAACTGTAAAGCCTCCGTCAAAGTCCGCTGAAGGTGTGAATGTTGCAGTACCTGTAACAGTAACGGTGTCCGAACCTGCGTTACCTAAAGTAACATTACCATTTAGAGTTGTGTTGCCATCTACATTAAGTGTAGAATCTAAATCAACTGCGTCTTGTACATTAACTGTCCCCTGAATTACTGTGTTACCAGTACCAGAAGCTACTGTGAATTTTGTTGAACCTACCTTAAGATTTCCACTAGTTACATCAATAGATGCAGTGTCCATATCTTTTCCGACAACAACTTTCTCTCCAGAGTTAGTAGTTACGAATTTTAGGTAAGAAGTGCCTCCTTCATTGAAGTCGACAGCTGCCGCTTGGTTATCCGGCATTGTTATTGAGTTTGCTTGTCCATCGAGATCAATTGTTCCACCATGAGTAAGTACTAAATTACTAGTAGGTGCAATTGTTAGATTTCCTGATGAAGTGCTTATTGTATTGCTAGAGCCAGTTACAACTATGTTGCCTGTCTTTAATTGATCAATCTTACTATTAGCGTCAACTAAGACAGCTGAACTTGCTGTTAGTGTGCCAGCAGTGTGGTCTAACATCTCAACGTATAGAGCTCCACCGATTGCAGTTACTGCATTAGTAGTAGGATGACCAATAAATAGCTTATTACTATTCGAAGAGTAGGCTAACTCACCAGCTACAAGAGACCCTGGAGCTGAAGTAGACGTACTTCGTTTAATTTTAATTACTTGTGCCATTATTATTTCCTGTTAGAGCTTAAAAGCTCCCTGCGTCTATAGTGTCTGAGTTCGCTGAATCGTTTCCTATCATTACAGGAACAAAACTAAACTGTCCCGTCGACGTTTCTCTATAGATCTTTAACTGATTATCATCAGTGTCGTAAAAGAAGTCACCTTCTGCAAGATTAGTTGTTCCTGCTGTTGGTGCACTTGTTTGAACAAACAGTTGGTCAGCAAGTTGTAAAAGTGCTTGTTCAACTGTAGTTGCCGAACTAAGTGTTCGGGCTGCATTACTAAATGCTATTGCTTGTGCGTCTTGTGCTGCACCTGGAATTGCACTTGAAATGGTAAGAGTAGTTACCTGATTCTGCGGCTGTACTATAGTATTACTATTAGTAACAGTAACAGTATTAGATACTTGTGGAGTGATCGTTAGTGTAGTAGCCATTATCTAGTTACTTCTGGAGTGACTCTTGCCACGCCCTGTAGTAATCTAGTTACCACATTGGTACTAGTATTTACTAGCTCTATGTCATAGTAATATTTTCCCGCAGGTATTCCACTGGAAGTAGCATTAGATAAACTCATAGTTAGTTTACCTCCCGCTGCATCAGATATTGCACAAGTAAAGTCTGCTGTCTTTGTTGTAGACGTAGGCGATGGGCGAAGTTGTGCCCTCGCTGAATGTGTTTGTATCGCTGTTGCTGTACCATCTTGTGAAATCGCTATTTCTATAGAGAAATCAGATCCTTGGTCAATAACTATATCGTAAGTTCCTGCTGCCATATTAAATATTATACTCCTATTGTTAAATTATAGCAAAAATCATAGGTCATGTCAAGAACTAAATTTGGAAGGTGAGTTTAATTGGTTTGGTATAGCTCTGCTTATTCAGTTCTCAGAAACATAACCAAAAATTAGTGGTGGTGGTTTTCTCTAGATTAAGAGTATGCCCAAGTTACTGAAGACCAGTCTGAGTCTCCCGCTTTCAAAGTTCTATATTGTGCTATAGTAGCTTCGTTCTTTTCTAGGTTTTGAGCTTCTAGGTGAAAGTCGCCAGGAGTTGTAGTTGTGGTTCCTGTTAAATCAAACCCTAAGTCGTCCCATTTTGTTCGAGTTGTAGATACTGCAGTATTGTGCCCAGCGTTACCAGGAGCTTGAAACCACGCGTTTATGTGTGTAAGATTCCATCTCTCCATCATTCCTAGTGTCATTATATTATGATCTGAAAAATATCCCTTACCTCTATGTAGGGGGTCAACTATTCCAAATCTTACATTCATCTTGCCTGCTTCTTCTCCGAATACCCAAGTGCTAATTCCTACGGCTGTTCCGTCTTTCTCTGAAACATACGTTGCTATTTGGAAATTGTCACTATCGTACGTATGTATATTTGTTTCATTGAAGTTATCATTGTTTAATAACATTCTACTAAATCTATTTAGTCTTGCTATGTATGTTTTACTTCCTTGTGGAAAGTCTTTCCAACATCTCATAAAGAAGTCTTGGTCTGACGCAGTTTCTTCGAGGGGTCTAAACTTCCACCCATTACTTGCTGTGCATATTGTTGTTGTTGCCATGTCTTTCTCCTAATTTTTACTATTATGTACTAACATGCCGTCTACATAATAGGTGTGTTCGTTATCAACTGTAATATTCCATACAGTTTGCTTTTCATCAATTCTGTTAATTATGTTTATAGAACCATTAGTAGTCATATCGCCTATTTCTATTTGTTTAGGCTCTAGTTCTATTTTATGACCAAATACCTGATGTTCCCTATAGTACTCTCCTGGGTCAATACAAGACCAGCCTTTATCTTCTACCCATACTGGGTGTCCTGCTGTAATCTGTGTATCATTTAGTTTGTACCAATAATCAACTTCAAATGACTCTTTCTTAGTAACTGTAGCACCCTTTATTTTTTGTCCTACTTTTAAAGTTTCGATAGCTTGTTGTCCTTCTTCTAAGTCTACGAGAGTACCTGGAAGGAAACAGCCTCCTCCGCCTCCGCCGCTGGTGCCTCCAGAAGAACTTGTATCAATAACATAACAACTCATATCAATTGTTAAACCACTTTGAGTATGTGTAACAGTAATAGTTTTAGTTGTTGCTGCTGTTCCAAAAGTTGAAGAAGTCCATGCATCAGCTCCTGTACCTGTATTTGTAAGAGCAAAAGCACTCACATTATCTCCACTTCTAGACCATGTGTAGGTACAACTCTGAGATGCTACACTATCTAATGGGTGGTCAACTGTAACTGTACCTGTTGTGTTATTTGCAGTATAGTTAGAGCCGTCTGTTGTGGTGAAGGAGCAAGCTGCGGAACCACTAGATACTCCGATACTACTAAACTCAAAGTCTGAGGTTTTTGTAATTGTAGCAGTTGCTGCTAATTGTGCATCAGTAATAGAAATATTTAACAAGTCTACATATTGTCCACTAAAGCTTGACGTACCTGCTCCAATATTTCCTCTCAATTCAGCAGGTGTATCTGCTACCCAACCAGTACCATTCCATCTTGGAATTTTTGCTGCGTTACCCACTAGAGCATCTATATCTATACCAAATCCACCTTTATCTCTTGGGACTGTTGTTTTAATAACTCCAGCAGCGGTTAACCCTGTTCTAGCTCTTGCTATTCCATCTTGAGCATTTGCTACAGTTTGGTTCCCTACATTAGCAACATTGTTAGCTGTATTTGCTGAAGTTACGTCAGCTCCTGAAGCTGGTAAGACTGCAAATGCTTTTCCTGTTCCACCTAGGTCAGCTGCAACAATACCACTATTTAGAATCGATTCACTCGCATCGGCAGGATTTTGCCCAGCTCTTAGTCTAGTTAGTTTTGTTCTTTCATCTGATGAGAATACATTGACACCTACAGCAGTGGCGCCGTCTAATTGAAACTCAAATGTTCCTTCAGTACTTCCATCAGCAAATGTTGTTAGATTCGGCTTTCCGCCCGTAAATGTTTTGCCTGTGCCTACTATATCTGCCTCTACTATATTAGCATTTCTAAGTGCTGTATTAGCATTGGCTACATTCAATATCGGAGTTGTTCCTGATAAAGCAAATGCATCCCTAGCTCGCCTTCCTCCTTCGTCAAGAATAGATACCCACTCATCGTCGTTAGTCTGATCAGCGCCTACTATCTTTGCTCTATACGCTCGGTTTCCATCATTAGTGTCAATCCATAAATCTCCTACAGCTAGAGATGTAGGAATACCGTCTTGTCTAAATATAGTTATCTGTCTTTCATTTACTAGTTCGTCTAAGCCTACGTCAGCTGAAGTTGCTGCAGTAAGAGTTGCGGCTTGTTGGTCTGCATCACTTGTATTATCTACTTGATCTAAGTCTATATCAGCCTTGCCCTGTACATGAATTACTGGAGTTTCCCAAGCATAATTAAAACTAAGATTAGGATAACTTCCCGTAAGTTTAGCCACACCCTTTGAAGACCATAACTGTTTTCCTGCTACTGCTGCAGGAGGGCTATCACTCCAATTATCTCCACTGTTGGGGTTGTTTGTTGGTAAGTCTGGGTATGCTGTTGCAGTTGGAGTTCCTGGACTGCCGTCATGGTTTAAGAATATAAAGTTAACATCTTGGACACCTTTGTCACTTAGACTAGGAGTACTCCAAGTTATACTACCAGAGACACCACCTTGTGAAGTAGCTTCTGTTACTAAAGCTCTAGATCTGGAAGCAATTGTGCCACTTTCAATTGCTGGTTTAGTTTGTGTCCACCCAGTTGGTATACTTGCAACTACACCAGTACCAAAGTTATAGGTTCCGGTAGTTGGCGCCGCACTTGGGAATGTAGTTGTTGACCCAGCGTTCCACCCAATAGCAATAGTAATTGGATAATAAAGTTCTATTTCTGCAATTTTTTTGCCTGGATCTCCTATTGCTCCATCTGTTTTTCTAGTATGTATTACAGGTGTTGACCAGCCACTACCAATAGCTATTGCGGTAGCGTTGGGTGACCCACTTACAAGAACAGTACAAGAATATACAGTATCTCCATTGTTTGTCACACTTGGAGGAGTAAGATTCCAATCTGTGTCGTTAAGTGTAAGAACAGAAGTAGTCGCATTATAAGTAGAACTAGCAGGCTTATCAGGGGAAGCTCCATTACTTGCTACAACATCCGAGTAGCATTTTAATTCGGCTACTGCGCTTCCTTCTACTTGGAATACTGCTCCCCATACGTATGCTGTTCCATTAACTCCTACGGTGCCCTTTGAAGACCATAAAGTAGTTGTTCCAGTTGGAGGAGCATCATACCATTGTATGTCAGCACTAGGAATATTGAGACCGTTTGCGGTTGGAACGTTTGGTTTAGTAGCGCTTCTAGCAAATACAAAGTTTACTCCTGCTCCATTATCTCCGTCTGTTTTTCTAGTATGTATTACAGGTGTTGACCATGTAATAGATATGCTAGTATCTGAAGGTGATCCACTTATAAGAGCAGTACATAAATATACTGTATCTCCGTTGCTTGATATGCTTGGAGGAGTAAGATTCCAGTCTGTATCTCCTAGTGTAATAGTGGAATTAGTTGCATTATATGTAGATGACTGAGGTTTTTCAGGAGAAGCTCCAGCACTTGCTACAACATCTGAATAACATTTTATTTCTGCAACATGAGATCCTTCTACTTGGAATACAGCACCCCAAGTATAAGCGGTTCCTCCCGCTGCTACTGTACCTTTAGAAGACCATAAAATATCTGTTCCACTTGGTGGATCATCATACCATTGAATATCTGCAGAAGGAATATTGAGACCATCAGCCGTTGGAACATTAGGTTTAGTAGCGGCTCTTGCAAATACAAAGTTAGTACCTGCTCCTGTATCTCCGTCAAATGCTGTTATTGCAGAAGGAACTGACCAATCATATGAGCCTGTATTGTGTGTCCGTACTCCAATTGAAATATAAGTCTTTTCGTTAGTCGAAGGAGCCGAAGCGGTGAATGACCAACCGTCTGGTGCACCTGCTGAATTAGCTGGAGCGGTTGTAAGGGCTGTACTTGAATTTTGATAAATTACATCTATACCATCCCCATCATCTCCATTATCTCCATCATTTATTGTAAAGGGAGTACCATCACTAAAGGTAATTGTAGTTTCACCTGCAACTGAGGTGTCAGTACTAGTAATTGTTAATGGAGTAGCATTTGTACCATTTGTTCTCGTAAGTGCGGCTATAGGCGGCGACCAAGTTGAGTCTTGGGGAGACTCTCCATCTGAAGTAAAAGTTCTAGATGATGCGTATGCTACATCGCCATCTGCTGTAAGGGCGGGCATTGAAAGAGACCAATTAGTATTACCCGTAAGAGGACTAGCAAAAGTACCTACGTCGTCATCGATAATATTGCTATTCTTTCTAAAAATAGTTTCGTGCTTTACACTTTGCCCAGCATCACCGTCCTGTCCTGTTTTGCTTTTTGTAATTGTTTGCGGTTGTGCAAAACTAAATGCAGTGCCATCTGTGGCCTTACCTGTAATAGTATAAGTAATTGTTCTAAAATCTACAGAATCGGTCATCTCGGAATGATCCCCAATATTTGCATATCTGCCGCCAGTCGTTCCTCCAGAGGTGGGCTGACCTTCTGTAATATCGTCTACATCCCCTACAGTTACTTTCCAGTGCCCATTAGAAGTTCCAACTCCATCATAGTCTAATCGATTGGTTCCTTGGTACACTTCTATACGTGTACCACTACCAGTATAGTCGCTGACTACTCCTGTCTTACTTGCTGCAAGTACATGGGCAGGGTTAGAAACAATTGGCTGCACTGAGCCTGCAAAACTTTCTAATAAATGAAGTTGAGTAGTATCTGAAGCACCACCATCGTCTGCATGTAATGTATATGTAATTGTCATATCATCTACAAGTTGAGTAGAATTTACTGTGGCAGTAGCTTTTCCGTTTGTAATGGTATTGCTAGAGGTTATAGCACCCAGAGAGTTTGACCATGTTCCATTTTGCGTGGTATTTGTACATTGTGCCGTAATTGTTATACTTGTGGGATGGAAAAAAGTAGACGTCGATCCATAATCCTCTGGGAACACCTCTTTTGTCATCATCTGAGAACTAGGGGTTACGACTACGACCTTTGCATCTTCTCCTGCTGTTCCTTGTGAAGACTTTGTAAAAGATAAAGTCTTATCTTCAATTAGTAAGTCTGCACGACCTCTGTCAAATATTCGTATTGTTGCAGTGGCTGCCGTCAAGCTATCCATCTTTGTATCAGCAATTGTTACTTGCCCAGATGTTGCGTTAATAACTATATCAGAGTTAGCAGTAAAACCTGTTTTTGCCTGTAAAGATAATCCAAAAGTATGTTGCGCATCACCACTACTTGCAAAAGTATAATCCTGACCACCCTTTCTAATAATGAAGTCACAACTATAGGCACTTTCATTTGTTACTTCTCCATCAAGATTAGCGTCAAATGTAAAGTTTAGATTTGTAGCGCCTACACCATAAGCAGATTCGCCCTGAGACGACCCATACTTTTGTAGGGTATAAGTATCTGCCCCTGTCTTTGTAACCTTACCCATAATGGTGTCACCACCAGTACCATAATCTACTAAAAGGTTAGGTTTTGAAAATGCTTGATTATGTGCGTTAGTTATAGTTTGGTTTGAGGACACATAGCTGAGCATTTCCCAATCTGCTACAATTTCTTTTACTCTGTGATAGTAGTCTACGGAACTTCCGCTTCTACTGTGAGTAAACTTAAATACATTGCCTCTTGATAGCTCTCCGGTAAAATCAGTGCTGTCCAAGCCTGTCCAGCTTTTTCTATTTGCAGAGGTAAGTGTACCTGTAGCAGTACTAAATATACTAGCGCCTACAGTATAAAATTGTCCTGAAGTTACATCGAAAGCAGCGGCTATAAAGGCGCCAGCACTGTGATCAAAATAAACATAACCTTCATTTCCACCTGTTGTAGAAGTATGGTCTAATCCTGTAAAATCGAGTTGAGCTTGACTACTGACTGCGTGTTCATTTACTCCGTCATTATGAAAAAGATTTTGTGGGCTAAATGTTACTTTACCCGCTTCAAGACTAAAGTCTCCGCTAATATTTCCAATAAAGTTAATAAAATGGTTGGTAGTACCTATACTACCTTCTGCAGGGCCTACAGCTCTATTAAAGTCTATAGTTTTCGCACCACTTTCAGTTACAGGACTTCTTACCCCGTTTAAGCTTACTAAGTATACTTTAAAATAGTAAGTACCACTAAGTACTGCAATATCCCCTACGGTCATATCAGTTATTTCAAAGTCGGTACTTTGATTTGTTCCTGCTTTATGCCATACTTGTCCATCTTGTGAAAACTCAACTTCGTAGTGCCTAACAGAATTGTATAGTGTGCCATCAGCATTTGTAGCTGGGTCCCAGTCTACTACTAATGAATTTATAGTGCCTCCACTACCGGCCTTTCTAATTCTTGGTTCTACGTCTAAATTTGTTACAGCAGGAACTTCTTTAAAACTATCAGGTAAGTATATCTGTCTGTCTTGTGTGAGTGCTTCATTTTTATCAACTGCATCAAATTTAGATGCGTTGTATTCGAGTGCTGTGATTTCATAAAGATTCTTATCTTTTTCTACCATAGCCATCATTCTAAAGAGCTTGGCTTCTTGTTTAGTTTTTCCTGTTGCTAAAGCTGCTCTTGATAATATCCATACTTGATCTTGATCAGGAGCGGCGTTGAAAGCAGAAGCTACTGATAAAGTTTTTCCACTATTTGATACTGCTGAGACTGTTTTCGTTTCTGTAAAGGTAAACGGAGTCCATTGTACAAATACTAAATTATTAGAAGAATCCTGTAAAGTAAGAGCAGCTTCTTCAGTAGTAATACTTGTTAAGTGGTCCCCTCGTACATATGCAGTTCCACTAATAGTAGCAGTATCTTGTGCTAGAATTGCTTTATACCCTACATAACTTAATGTAAGCCTATAATCACCAACAGCATAGCCTGATTCGACACTTGTATTTCCAAAACCTGAAGGCTTCCTATCTATATTGATTGCTGAAGTACTAGAGCTAGAAGATATTCTTCCACCCCATGATTTGCCTTCCTTATGTTGGTCAATAACCTGTACAATATCACCGGGGCGTAAAAATGCTGCGTTCAAAGAAGTTTCAAACGTTACAGTATTAGTGTTCCAATTATTAGTAAGGAGCTTCCATTTACCCAGCCTTCTTGCTTGGCCTCTTGAAGTACAGCCAAACGCTGTAGTTGCTTCTGGCTTGACCCATTCGTTATCTTTCTGTAGGCTTTCTTCTAGCTCTACAATTTCTGTTCTGCTTCTATAATAGTCTTGGGGATTATTCCAATTAACCATAATAGAATTTGTTCTTGTTTTGTTTGCTGTTCCTTCGTACTTAAACTCTCCGTTTATTACATTAGCATTTGTAAACTGATATACAGGGTCTTTCTCAGAGTCTTGTACTACAAAGGCTTCTCCATTTAGCCAATACGCCATTCCTCTAAATATACTAGAAACATCGTTAAGTACTTTATAAGCTTCTTGTTTTCCACCAATTACTAAGTTTGCACTAAATCTAGGCTCGTGCTCTCCACTTGCGCCGCTTGGAATATAGTTGGTATCTGCTGTGCAATGTATGCTTAGTAAATCTGCTGCTGCTACACCTGCAGGTACGAGTTCATCACAGTACCTGCCAATTTGGAATAGTTCCCATTTGTTTATTTGCGTAGAATCTACGTAGTTTCCGAGTCCGTATATCTTATTTACTATAAGGTCGTGATATACCCATGCTGGATTGTTGCACCAGGTTGAATAGTAAGTGCCATCCCAATCTTGTTCTTGTGCTACAGGTTTTTCATCAGACTTCCTTCTTCTATAGTTTGCGGGTATAAATACTTGTGAGGCACTAGTTACAGTTCCAGTAGTAGTACCATTTGAAATAGTACCAGTAACTGCACTTGTTGATCCCGAAACATTTCTAAGATAAAGTGTGTTACTTACTTTTTTGTCAACTAAACCTCCACTAAACATGACTGCGGTTTTTGTACCCCCACAGGTAGTTCCTCCAGTAAGAGTTTTATATTCTCCTGTAGCTGCGTCGAAAGGCTTATTTAGTGTGTAAGTGAACGTAGTGCTAGAAGCTGCTACGCAGACAAATTCTCCTTCCCAATGTTCTTGATCTGTAGCGGAAGTAGTTGCTATAGTTGCTTTAAAAGTTTCTCCAGTTGCTACTCCATGAGCAGGAACAGTTGCAGTAGCTGTGTACCCCTCTGCCTCAGTACCTGCTGCCGTAAGGCTGCTTATAGTTAGTGTTTGACTAATTACGTCACCAATACTAAATCCTGAAGCTGAGGATAGAGTAAGTTTACGTCCATTATAATCACATGGGTACATATTAGTTGGAACACTTATTAACTTACCATCAATTTCATACCCTCTAGCAGGAATACTATTAAATGCTTCTGCATCTATAACTCCACCTACATAAGCAGTATAGGGGTACTCAAGCTTATCAGCAATCGCAGCTTCAATACTATCTACATAAATAGCATTTTGAACTTCTCTACTATCTGAGCTTTCTGGACTAGCTGATAATTTTGTTACTTTTATTGACCAATCGTTAATAGTAGAAGTGTCTTTAATTGTCTCAATATTAAAACCAAATGTATGTGCGTACTTACCGCTAACTTTTCCCTCAAAACCAGTATCAAACATTTGTCTTGTGTGATGTGTTCCTGCATTATCTACCCACTGGAAATCAATATGGAAATAAACAGCTGTAGTATTTATGTCCCCCTTATTATCCCCTGTTTTTGTAATAGCAGACATACCTGTAGTAGATACAGTAATTTTTATATAATCTGTTTCTCTTTTTTCAAAAGTACCACTTGATATAGTAAAATATTGCGGTTCGCCTTCTAGTAGTTCTGCGCTACCTATATCCTTTGTTGTAGCTGCACTAGGGTACTCTGCGAAGAAGTCTGCATCCACTACTTGTGTTGCATCTCCGTTTTTTGTAATTACAGTAAAATTATTAAAGTTAGCTTTTTGACTTATACGACCTGTGGACTGATTTACGTTTCTAAGACGTACTTCATCAATTAGAATTGAAGCGTCTCCATAAACTAATCCTTTAATTGGGCCTTCGCACAGGGCATCAATAAAAGCTGCACTCTGTCTTGCAAACATGTTATCATCTGCTTCAAAAGTGCTTCCACCGCCGCCTTTTCCTTTGGCTCCTCGTATTGATATTAAGTGTTGATTCTTCTTCATAATTTAAAATCTTATATTAAGGTCAAACTGATTAGTGTAACTAGTAGTAGTAGCTGTTAATCCTGATTGACTTCCGTCAGTTCTGAAGTTGGGTATTCCTACCATCTTTCTTCCTGCTGTTAATTTTTGTCTCGATGTGTTTGTAAAAACTGATGCTGAGATTGTACTAGATCCGACAATGGCCCTTCCGTATACGAGAGGAATTGCTGATCCTTGTTTGATTGTATTGACCGGTCCACTGAATAAGTAGTTTTCTGCTTTTTCTGCTGAAGTTCCGTCTGGTACATCTGGAGCAAGCATCATTGCAGCTCCTCCTAACATAAGTCCTGTACCTAAATATCCAAGTCCTGATGTAGCCATGATGGCGGTGCTACTCATAGTCATTGCAGTTTGCGCTGCAATAACAGCTTGAGCACCTGTTAAACCAGCAGCTCCAATCGCGCTAGAGCCCCCAACGGCGGCTAGTTGGGCAGTTGATAGAGCAGCACCTTGCGCTCCTACTAATCCCGCACTACCCGTCATAAAACCACTAATACCAAAACTTGCAAAACCACCTGTTGCGGCTATTAAAGCTACTCCGAGTACCATCATGAGTCCTGCACTCTTTGAGCCACCAATTACTGGTACAAAAGTATAGGACTGTTTCATACTTGGGTCTTGTATTACTAGCTCCTCTAGCATATCAATACTTTCATTATCTACTAGTACTTCGTAACCTTGTATTCCCTCAGATGAAGTAATAAATTGACGCATACCAGGACGCTGTGCCATGATTGCTTGTAACGCTTCTGCAGGCGAAGAAACGTCTAGAGACCATTCCTCTCCAAACTTCTCTCCTAATTGTCCTTCTAAATAAATTTTTCTCATTGCATACTCTGATGTCTTACTACCATTCTGGTAATCTGTTTCCATATTCCCGCGTAGTTGTCCCTGCACGATAACCTGTTAGGTGCATGATGAAGCATTTTTCCTTTTCCTACATATACTCCCGCATGATTAGTAATGTCACTATTTAGAGCCATTAAAATGAGGTCATTTGGCTGTAGGCTACCATCTGTTACTTCTATAAACCCTTCACTTTGAAAGTTGTCCAAATAAAGATTTTTGCCCTTTTCCCAAAATTCCCACTCGTATGAGTATGGGTATATATTTATATCTTTTGTCTCGAAATGATCTTTTATGATAGTGAAACAATCATAGATGCCATAAACGAATGGTCTCCCCAGCAAATCATAAGTATTTTCGCTTGGTTCCAATTTTATCCATTCATCATTTTCTCCAAAAATATACCACGGAATTCCTAATTTATTACACGCAGCTCGGTCTAACTCACTTGGAGTTGGAGAGCATCCTGGGTGACTATGTACTACACCTACTACATCTCCCTTATCTGCTACTGCTTTATAATCTAAAGGATCGATAATAAAATCGTTCTTTGGATTTTCTGCTTTATTAAAGCAAGGATTCCATTTTATTCTTCCTCGTTCTAAGCTTAATAAGCCACAAGCTTCTATATGCTCGCGTTCATAAACGTATTGTTTAATATCTTCTAGTACTGGTTCAATCATTATCCTAATGCGGCTCCTGGGAACCCTCCAAATGGTAGAGATATATTTCTTGTACCTCTTACGTTAATATGTGCTGTTGCTGTTGCTCCAGATCCGCCACCACCTGTGATTGTAACTACAGGTTTATTAGTTGTGTCATTATAGCCAGCTCCTGCAAAAGTTACTGATATAGACTGAACTTTTCCATTGCCAAAAGCTGCGGTTGCTGTAGCGTTAGTAACAGAGGACCCAGTAATAGTCACAGTAGGTGCACTTGTATATCCGCTTCCACCACCTGCTACTCCATTTCCTTTATCTATAGTAATACTTGTTACACCGCTTGTTCCTGCAGGTTCATGCCCGTATCGCTTTGCACAAGAAGTTAGTCTCTTGCCGCATACATCTCCAAATTCCCAGTAACTTATATTAGTAGGTTTTATAATTTCGTCTGCATCGTCTCCAGTTGCAATACTATGAGCTGTTATACATTTATATAAAGTCACTCTAGTAAGTTGCAAGTACCCCACTGATGATGTTATAGTTTTACTTGGATTTTGAACAGTAATAGTAGTAGCTCCTGCGTTACTCACATAAAGAGGTATAGATTTGAAGTTTGCATCTTCATCCGTAAACCCTTTCGCAATAATAAAATCGCCAGTATCTATCTCGTGATTGCTTCCTACAGTGAAAGTTACATTTGCTCCCGAAGTAACCTCACTCGCTAATATTAGGCCTCCTATAGGTCTGTGGTACTCTACATAGTTTCCTACAGAGTAACTTGTAGCCGCGTATAGATTACTAGTTCTGTTACTAGAAAGATCTTGTCTGCCCCAAGTAGGGTGAGAACTAATTCGATTATCGTCTTTATCAAAGTATAAAGGAACAGTAGCAAGATGCCCTGGTATGTCACTTGGTCTACTATCTACTGGCCAGTCGCACCCGCCTTGCTCTGGGTCTTTGTATTTCCAAGGGCAGCGAGCAGCTATAACCGCTCTTCTGGGTAGTTGAATTCCTTGTACGTCAAATGCACTTGCAAGTTCAAATTCTACCATAGTGGCAGTTTCTGTAGTTTTTCTTTCTATATAGTACACATCTCGGTTAAATTCAACAGGTGGGTTTGCTGCGGCACTTCCACCAATTAGATATTTTTCTAAGGTTCTTCTACGAATAACTTTTGCTCCTACTAAGTCGTCATAATTACTTAAGTGAGCGCTCCAATATTGATTTATATTTGCAAACCTAACTGTAGGTCTTGGTAAACTGCCTGTCCCTCTAATTTCCCATCCTTCCGACTCTAATGGAAATGGAGTATAAAGTTGCTCTCCGTAGTGTAAATCATTAGTTGACCCAAAATTGTTATCATCTAGTAGCGTGTACCACTGGATATTCCCCTGATTGGTTGCAAGATCTGTAGTTACTCCATCGTGAAAATAAAGCTTGTCTTGACCCGCTCCGCCTATATCACTGTTAGGCACTTCAATTTCAAACACAGTAATTAAACCACTGGACTGAGATTGTGCTTGTAAGTCTGCTGGTAGTGTGCCTACTATGGGTTGACTCATGCTTCAAAGACCTCTCTTGCAGAACAAGTTAATGTGTAATACTCATCGTATGCTAAAGTTCTCGCCCACTGCTCGACTACTATTACTACTGTGGACTCTCCTCCGTCATAAGGAATAGTTAACTTACAAGTGTCTACTCCTGCTAATCCATTTAAGAAATCATATATATTATCAATGTCTGCTTTAGTCCTATTATTAAATGTAAGGGCAAAAGTTCTTGGAGTAGTATTTATACCATCTCGTACTCTCATTTCGTACCCATCTCCAAACTGTGCTTTAAGTACTCGAGGTTTAGGAGTATCTGAGATACCTCTATCATAAATTACAGGGGCACTAAACCCTGGTATGTTTCCTGTTTTGGGGTGTAATCCTATTGCCATTATGATCTACCTTTTGCGCCTTGTTGATTTAATAATCCACCAGGTCTCATTTCTTGTTGTAAATGTTGTTGTACCATATTTCCGATACTTCTTCCTAATCCTTGCATACCGTCACCTGATACTTGTGATGATCCTTGTCCTTGTCCATTCATACTAATAGAAACATTAACTGTGTTTCCACCGCCTCCACCGCCACGCATTTCAACAGGAATACTTCTATCGTTTCCTAATGGTACTACAGCTTCTCTGCCGTGTAGGGTAGCTAAGTATCCTGAATTTGGTCCGTCTGCAATTCCACCAGATGCATACCCTTTTCCACCAGGTGTGGTCTGCCCACCGTATCTCTTGCCTTGTAAGAAGCTCATTACGCTGTCGCCTCCTGGCATAAAGGCCAGCATCATTTTTAACGCTGCGGCTTTTAAGAACATTGCTGCTAAATCAGCAAGTACTGATTTGGCTAAATCTTTCATAGAGTCTTTAAATGACTTAGTGCCATCTACAAGTGATTGGAACATAGATACAAAACCATTTTCTAATGTACTTTGAATTCCGTCCATTAAATCCATTTCAATATTTAGATTTGCTTGTTCGACAGCTAATTCAGCTACCTTTTCTTTATTGAACTCTGTATCATTTCCAAACTGCTTTATATGTGCCAGCCTTTGTTCTTGGAAAATCTTTTCTGCAGGGTTTAAGGTAAATACTTGCTCTCTTTTAAATTCAAGAATTTCGTTTTGTGTCCCCAGTTGGTCAGTAATATATTTTGCAGCCTCTCCAGTATAAGCAGTCATGTCTGCAGTAAGGTTCTTTTGTGTTTCTAGTAGCGCAGCCCTAGCTTGAAGAAACTTAAGTGCTTCTTGATAATCATCCTTCTTCTTATCTAAGCCATCAATTGCTGCTCCAATATCATCTCCTGCCTTAAAGCCGGCTGTTGATGCATTTGCATTGATATTCTTAAGGTTAGTACCTAACTTATCGTTATTTATATTCTGTTTTGCTGTTATTGTATCGCCTTTTGCTCCATGCTTTTGTTGTGCTGCTGCAAATCCAAACTTGTTGCTAGTCTTTAAGCCTCTAGTTATATCATTTAACAATCCTTGCAGTCTTATCTCTTCTCTGATTGCTGCTAGTTTTTGAAACTGTATGTTAATTTTTGCCTGATCTAATGTAAGTTGGGCACCTGCATTAGTAACCAACGTCCCACTTAGAGTTACTTCTGCAGTTTTATTTTCAACAGCTTTTTTGCCGTTGTTTACTGCGAGTACTTGAGTCTTATAGTTCTCACCTGCGTGATCAAGTGCTAATTCCTCTAGTTTTGTTGCGTCACCTGCTCTTTCGAGCCTTTGGTCTGCAGTTATCACTCCATCAACTTCTAGTTTGTCTAATAGTCTATTTACTTCAAGTTCTTTATTGGCTCCTGCTATTTTCAGATCTATACCTGCTTTCGTTGCCTTCTGATTTGCTTGGTCAACCTTAAATTGAGCCTTAGCCATCGCCACGCCTTTGTTACTTCCCACTCCTGCATTTGCAAGTGTTTGTGCATTCTCTATTTTTGTTGCATCTAACCCAAGAGATTCTTTTTGAATGTTAGTCATTTTACTCAATAAGTCTATATTGGTCAGATTAGTAAGCTGCATTAACTTCATTTCGTCTTCAGCTTTATCAAGTGCGTCTGACATAACCTTAATTTCATCTGCACTCTGACCAAACTTAGCTCCGATTTTATCCGCGTTACCTTCTATAGATAGTAGATCGTCTAAGATGTCTATCATGCTTCTATCAGGATCAAAATCAATTTCATATGCATTGTCATTCCATTTCGAGCCATCGTTTAGTCCTAGTTGTTGGGACATATTCTTCATGCCCAGCGCATCTTGTGAGTACCTTCCGAGTGCTCCACTACCAAGCAGCTTGTTCCTTGCTTGTTCCATTGCGGCTTGATCAAAGTCCGTCACTTCGTACGACGTTGAAACGCCAGGTGCGGAGCCTTTAATAGTGGCCTGACGTTTGGTAAATATGTCTTGTCCAAATTCTGATGATAGACTTTTTGCCTCTGCTATCATACCCTTCATTTCTGCTATTCTGGATATCATACGAATCATAGAAAGAGCAAAATCATCAATAGAAGCTTGAAGAGGCTTCATTAAATCTTGGAAAGGTAACTTTGCCATTCTTCCTATAGTAGATTCAATTTGTTTATTAACTGATTTAGTATTATCACCAAATCTTTGTAAGGCTTGTGCCCCATCAATTATATCTACAGCAATTTGCTTAAAAGCTTTGCCGGATTTAGCCCCTGTCATTAAGTCTTTCTGGAATCCTTTCATATCAGGTGCAAGTTGTTCTATGTGGAAGGCTTGTTGTGCAAACGCCTGTCCAAGATCAGTTTTTGCAAATTCTTTTGCTGTTTTACCTGACTTTTTTAACTCCTGATTATAGTTAGCAACTAGCTTAGTAACATCTGCTGATTGTAGTGCTTTTCCGGTTTGGGCTACTCCATCAACAAGACCTAGTAATCCTTCTCCACGTACTTTGCCCATGCGTTCCATTTCTTCATTTATGTCTTTTAGTCTGCTAGCAACTTCTTCTGTTTCTTTCTTTAGCTTCATTGCCGCTTTATCTGATTTTGCAAAATAATCAAATAGTGCTTTACCCCCAGCGATAACCATAGCGACTACTCCAAGAATTCCTGCAATACTCATAACTGCATTCATAGCTATAGCGCCTGCTTTTGCTATTTGTAGCTTAGCTGCTTCTGCTCCTGCAAACACCGTAACACCGGCTCTAACAATAGCATCTTTTGCCATCTGGCCTCGTTTTACAATTCCTATTTGAACTTTTTGGCTCTTATTTAATTGAGCTTCTTGAATGGCTAAGTAGCGTTTAAATCTTGCTTGATTTTCTTTAGTCATCTTCATATAGATGCCTTTTTGTTCGCTAATTGCTCGTCTATACGCGGCTACTTGTCGTCTGTTTAGCTGTTTGTACCCTGTGTCAACCTGGCCTCCTTTCTTTGAAAGAGAGCCGTCTTTGTTTCTTTTGGCCTCCATTATAGCATCGCCTTTACCTTTAATTCCTAAAGACTCAAACCCAGCTGCTGATTCGTTAATATCTGCTTCGGTTATTTTTCTTATACCTGCAAATGCGGTCTTTGCTTCCTGGCTCGCAGCTCTATAAGATGCTCCCATATTATCTAGAGCATCTCTTTGCGCTTCAGAGGACTTAAGTATAGACGCATCTAAGTCTGGGAGTAGGCTTTTTATGATAGGAGTAACAAATAAACCGATAGCTGCAACAAGTGCTGCGGCATTGTCTTTAAAAAAGGTAATCATAGGTAAAAGCCCATGAATTAAGAGTTCTTGGAATCTTAGTACTAAATCGTCAATTTCTTTTGTAAGCTGTCCAAGTGCAAAAGCGTTCGGATCCATCAGTTCGGTTATTCTACCAAACTTTGTTGCGGCTTGCTCCATGACATCATTAAATACAGCTTGCGTTCTTTCAAAAGCATTTAGATCCTCTCTAGCTTTACCTACAGCCGTTGCGTAGTCTCTAGTAGCATTTTCTAGTCTTAAAACAATACCTAATTCATCTAATAGTTCTGGTTCGGCTTTTGTCACACCTCGAACTAACCTGTTGAATGAGTCTGTTAAATCTCGGCCTAGTGCCATAGATGCGTTCTTTGCTGCTGTTCCTAGTGCGGTCATTTGACTTGCACTTAGACCAGAAGCAGTACCGATAGCTACAGAACTTGCGGCCGCCTTAAAGTCTAGCATACCTTCGGTTGCCATTTGTAAGTCTTTAGTTAGGGTTTTGTACGCTACACCCGTGACGGACCCGAAGGCCTTTTGGCCCTCTATGAGGTTTCGGGTTTCCATTGAGGATTTTAAGAATTGAAATGCCGCTGAAACAGCAAATACTTGAGCAGCAATAGTTGCATAAACAGCAACAATACCACCTTGCATGGTTTGTGCTTGCTTACTAAAGTTTTTTGTTGCGTTGGAAGACTGTTGGGTTACACCTTTGATTCGGCGATCAGTATTATGTGCAGCTCCGCCAAGCCCTTCGACAGCATCTTTTGCCTTTTTTGCTTTTTGCCCAAAAATTTTAAAAGAACCACCATCTGTGGTTTTAATAATAATCTCTGCTGCTTCGACTTTTTTACTCGCCATTGTTTATTTGCTCTTTGCACGCCTTTTATCGGCATCTTGCTTACGTTTAAGCTCCTCATTGATATTTATCGTGTTAGTGCTCTCAACGTGTTTCAAGAAATAGCAAACTGTGCGCTTGTCTTCAACTTCGTGTATATCTAATAGGTCTCTTAAGGGAGCCCAGTCTTTCCCCATATAAGAGCCGCTTGCTCCGTCCCATCTATCTGGTAACATTGCATGTATAAGAAAAGCCTCCTGAATTTCTAAAGGGAAGTCCCCTATTTCAGGTGGCATTTCGTCTGGGTCTGGTTCTTGGTCTAATTGGTGACACATTTGTAGATAAGCATCTACACTTATGTTGTTGTTAAAAACTCTTTCTATCTGTGCAAGTGCCCAGGCTACTTGCTCTGAGTAAAATTTTCTAACTCTCCGACCTGTTCTGTTACCCAAGTATCAAAATCACCAGAGTTCTTCATAAGAACTTCAACATTCTCTGGAGAGAAGTCTAATTCTGATTCTTCCTGCTCTGGAGTTAAGTCGCCTAGTAGTAGCATATTTTTTGCATAACCAAGTTTAAAACCTGACCATCCTTTAATTACTGCACTAGTATACTCTGTTAAGAACTTGTCATCATCCATCTTCTCTTCGTAACCTCTAGTTTTCTTATTGAATACTTGAGATACACAACGAGTTCTAAGTTTCATTAGTTCTTCACGTGCTAGGTAACAAAGTTTTACTTTGAACCCTTCACAACCGGGGTAGTCAAATTCTACCGTTTTTGTTGGAGTCATTAGACTCTTTAGTGAGACTGCTTTTGGAGCCTCTTTTTTTACTGTATCGTTCATTTATTTTTCCAAAAAAAGGTGGACAGGGTTCTCCTGCCCACCGTTAAGTTTTATTATGATTCGTAAGTTATACTCATCTCGTTAGCACCTGATGAAGCAGTTGCAGACGAAAGATCAGCTGGTAAAGCATGGAAATTAACATCTACACTAATTACGTCTTCAATCGAATGAGTCGGTAATTCTAGATGACAATTTGGCAATGCCACTGATACTTTCGGTGTACTTGATCCACCAATACTAAATGTCATATCAAAGCTATTTGTAATAGTGTTAGTAGCTTCGTGCAAATCTTCCAAGAGATCTTGTGAACCATTTGCAGCACTGTTTAGATAACAGGTAAAGTTACCTGAAACGTTTCTTGTGCCCATAACATGTCCTAGAGGCTGATTAACAGACCCTAGAGTTTCTGGGGTTAGGTAAGTTAGATTATTTTCAATCGAAATGTTACCTCCTGTCAATACAACACTGTAAGTTGTGTCTGTTTGACCGTATACTTCTTCAAAAACGGTACCAGTACCCGTAGCAGCAGCTGATCCTCTTGTAAGGATAGTGCCTGGAGTACTAGCGGATCCACCAACGTTAGTTGCTGTAAAGTCAGTATTTCCTGTTGTAGCAATTTTATATTTGCTACCCTGTACCATATCTGTAGCGGCAATCGCGATGTCGTTAAATCCATCTCCGCCAGAGCCATCTGAAACATCAGATGCTATAGCTAATGAAGTAAGTTTTTGTCTAATATAATTTGAAGTACTTGATACTCCTTCGTTAATTAAACCTTTAGTTGTCATAGTGCCAGCAGCTGTTTGTAGCTTCTGAATTTCACTAATCTTCTTACCCTGACCAGACCAAGCAACTTGTGCTAAGCCTTCAATATCAAAGTCTATGGATGCGGTACCGATTGAGCAATCACTAATTTTATAAACTGTGACGCCTTCCGTGCCTGTAGTGTAGTCTCCTACAGCTGTATCTTTTGCTGCTCCTAATACAAAGAACAAGTCAAATACACCTAATGCTACTTTATTTGAGTTCTGAAAGTTAAATACATTCGGCTCAAAATTTGCCGCAGTTGGAGCTGATGCATAGCCTGCTCCTAGGTTGTAGGTTGTTGCAGACATAGCTGCCCATAAAGGTCCTTCTACTGCAAATTTCTTTGCGTTTCCTGCGTGTTCGTTAGACGCCCACGTAGACTCAGATCCTGAAGTAGTCGGCCTCATATAAGTGCTGAAGCTCCATTCTGCTGGTGCAAAAGAGTCGTTGAACATTGCTCTTCCTCTCTTGCTGTTACCCGACGAGTCGGCTGCCTCGTTCAGAGTAATCTCCGAACTATTTGTAGCCTGACTAAAGGAGTAACCGTCTAGTACTGGTAATTCATAAAGCGCGTCGTCCGTGCTATTTGCACTCGCGTGAAACTTCATAAATACTTTGGTATCTCTACTAAAATGAAATGCCATTATTTTTCTCCTAATATTCTCTGGAAGAGCCTTACTAAATGTTTATTCAGCTTGGGCTTTTCCTAGTATTGAATCTCTACGATGACTTCTCCGACACCGAGAGGCTCCAAAACGCCTTCGTCTGTATCGACTGATAAGATTGTGGTCTTAGCAGTAGAATGAGACGTATTTGTTGAATCTTTGTACGTCAAAGGATCATTATCTTCAAGTACAGTTTCAACGTCTTCTAATAACTCTTCTAATGCCAGTATAACGTCATCATTGTCGTTGACATAACACCTAATAGTTATTCGTAAAAATCTAAATCGGAAACCACCGCCTTCATATACGCG
>Ga0233444_10000714_pt1 | contig 41017 bp, 59 predicted proteins | sample SI_124_October20_6_FD_182792 | JGI IMG/M metagenome (GOLD analysis project Ga0233444, IMG submission 182792) | Seawater microbial communities from Saanich Inlet, British Columbia, Canada - SI_124_October2016_10_MG | ecosystem: Environmental > Aquatic > Marine > Inlet | place: Canada: British... | reverse complement strand
ATGCCTAGTAAATAAAGGAGCGGATGTTAATACTAGGTGCGAAGATGGGATTACACCTTTACACATTGCTGTTATAAATAATAACCTTGAAGTAGTAAAATGCCTAGTAAATAAAGGAGCGGATGTTGATGCTAGGGGGAATAATGAATAAATCAATTTGCTATGTATAGCGGTGGATCATTAAAATTAACGTATTCAACTAGAAATAAAGCTGAATGGAATATAGAGGAATAAAATGAGTAAACACGAATTAAACAAAAAATTATTTAATGCAGTAATGAATAATAACCTTGAAGTAGTAAAATGCCTAGTAGAGCAAGGAGCGGATGTTAATGCTAGGGACGAAGATGGGATTACACCTTTACACATTGCTGCTCGGGAGGGAAAGCTTGAAGTAGTAAAATGCCTAGTAGAGCAAGGAGCGAATGTTAATGCTAGGGACGAATATGGGATTACACCTTTACACATTGCTGCTCGGGAGGGAAAGCTTGAAGTAGTAAAATGCCTAGTAGGGCAAGGAGCGGATGTTGATGCTAGGGACCAAGATAGGATTACACCTTTACATTATGCTGCTCAGGAGGGAAAGCTTGAAGTAGTAAAATGCCTAGTAAATAAAGGAGCGGATGTTAATGCTAGGGACGAAGATGGGATTACACCTTTATACATTGCTGCTCGGAAGGAAGACTTTGAAGTAGTAAAATGCCTAGTAGGGCAAGGAGCGGATGTTGATGCTAGGGACCAAGATAGGATTACACCTTTACATTATGCTGCTCAGGAGGGAAAGTTTGAAGTAGTAAAATGCCTAGTAAATAAAGGAGCGGATGTTAATGCTAGGGACGAAGATGGGATTACACCTTTACACATTGCTGTTATAAATAATAACCTTGAAGTAGTAAAATGCCTAGTAGGGCAAGGAGCGGATGTTAATGCTAGGAACGAAAATGGGACTACACCTTTACATTATGCTGCTCGGGAGGGAAAGCTTGAAGTAGTAAAATGCCTAGTAAATAAAGGAGCGGATGTTGATGCTAGGGGGAATAATGAATAAATCAATACGGATTTACCATTAACAAGATTGACTTTAAAATATATAAAGTTATATATATACTTACAAATATATATAAAGATATCAACATGCATGTAATAGCAATACTCAACCAAAAAGGCGGTGTTGGTAAGACAACATTAGCTACTAATATAGCTACAAAGCTCCATCTTGATAATGAGAAAGTCGTATTGATAGATTCTGACCCTCAAGGTTCAGCTCGAGATTGGCACGCATCGGGTGATAGTGATTTGCCAGTAATAGGACTGGATAGACCAAATTTAGATAAGAATATACAAAAAATAGCAGGTCAATTTGATTGGATAATTATCGATGGTGCTCCACAATTAGCAGAAATGGCAATATCTTCTATTAAATGTTCTGACTTAATTATTATACCTGTACAACCTTCCCCATATGATATTTGGGCGTCTTCTGATTTAGTAGATATAATTAAGCAACGACAATCTATAGCAGATGGAAAACCTAAAGCGTATTTCTGTATTAGTAGGAAGATAGCAAATACAACGCTGAGTAATGAAGTATTAGAGGCGTTAAATGGCTATGAATTACCAACAATGCAAGCTAGTACATCGCAACGCGTAGTATATCCAAAATCGGCAGCACAAGGCAAAAGTATATTTGATGCTCCAAAAAACATTGATGCAATAGAAGAAATCATAAATATAGTAGAAGAGTTAAAGCAGATAATATGAGTTTATTAAAATCAGGCAGACCATCTGCAAAAGTAAAAATAGACAAAGTAGAGAAAATGAAAATGAATATTAATATAGATAAATCCTTACATAAGGAAATAAAGAGATACGCATTAGAGAACGATATTACTATAACTGAACTAATCATTACATCTTTACGTAAAGTTATAAAGAAAAACTCATAACATTATACCTACATGACTGAACAGAAACCTACACTAAAGCTTAAGCTGTCAGGCGAAGCATTACTTAAGTTACAAGCAAGAATACCTAAACCAAAGCCACCAGAGCCTAAGCGTTCGGAAATATTTATTGGCAAAGGCGGTAAGGTATCAGCTAATAATGCTTTAAACAAATATCAAGCTAAAAAGGAAGCAGAAGCTAAGGCAAAAGAAGAGGCTAGACTAAAGGCATTAAAGCCAAAAACAGAATACGAAAAGTTCTTAGAAACTCCGATTAGTATAAACCAATATTATAAAATATTGCTACAACTTCAAGAATCTAACCCAAAAGCCTTTCCTCCAAAAGATAAACCAGCGCGACCACTCGCTATTGGTATACATAAGGAAATAGCAAAAATCTTTAATATAAGTAATAAAAAGGCATTTTATTTCTGCCGTATTTATTGCGGAACACAGCGTTATAAGGATGCTTGTGTAAAAGGAGCAATCAGACGTACATTAAAAGGTAAAAATGGTGGTTTGGTAGATTAATATGGACAAAAAAACACTCATTAAAAGAGATACACTGATTAAGTGTCTTAAAAACAGTGATGAGAATATTCCTTTAGATGAACTTTTATTGTGGCTTTCTAGATATACTAGCAAAAACATTACATATAGTTAAAACTCTTGGTAATACTTACTAGATATGGTATAATCTTGCATATAGAAGTGTTTATTTTGACTGCGAGAAATAATGTTTAGTTTTTTGAATATTGCCCGATGGGTAAAATATTATATATTTCATAAATCTTTTTTTCTGGGTTTATGCTTATCTATCGGGTTATTCTCTCCATACATATTTGGCCCAGATAATCTAGCTGAAGAGTTGGCGGAATTATTTGTCTATGAGAAGACAGGTATATTTTTAGATTTTACTCCAGGCTCAAAAGAATCAGTTTCACAAGATTTTCAGGATTAATAGACCTTTCAACTAAATATGGATTGCACTAATGGAAAAAAAAATAATAGCTGCTGCTCTTATTATATCAATAATCAATATATTTGTTTCAATCACTACTAATGACAATTCTAAGTCATTAATTAGTCAGATAGAAAAACATTCTGTACATCCTCTACATGGTACATATGAACAAAAAACCTTTGGCTGTCAGCCATGGGATGCATGCCATCATTAAAATAGAGGATGATATTTTATGAAGACTCAAAGCTCTTTTGAAGAAAAAACTAATGTAGTTATTAATGCTAAAAGGCGTTTCAGCCTTGATGATAATTTATTGCCTTCTCATATACCTGATCAGCTAGAGCAAAACATTCAATCTCAATCATCACTTAACTCTAACAATGTAGGTAGTAGTTGCAAGAAGAAGGCTTTAATAGGCGGACTAAGTGCCTTTATTGGCTTAGGCGTTGGTATGGCTATGATGCCAATATTCAATGAAGAAGTGGAGCATTTAGATAGATATGGTATTGATGTTCATGAGAATAGCTCACTCTTTACCATTTCGACATTGAATACATTATTTTTAATGAGTAGCTATGCTGCTTTTTTTCTGTATAAGTTCTTTAGTCATTCAGATAACGAAGAACATGAATTAACTGAGTTTCAGACGAAGTCTTTAGTTGCATGTAAAGCTTTGGCAGGTGCTGCCTCAATAGCTCCTCTGGTAATGCTTTGGAATATTGAATTTGACAATCAGGAAGTAGAAGGTACAAGTGGTTTTGATCAATTCATGGCTTGGGCTGCAATTTCTAGCATACCATTGATTATTTTTAAAGCACTAGGTAACTATGAAGAAACTAGTGAGTTTGTGAAGCATGAACTAGTTAATGCTCACGAGTTAAATAGCTTAGGTTCTAAAATAGCAGTGTATGGTATAGATAGCATTGCTTTAGTGGCAAGATGCATTACTTATATGCACTTAACTAATGAACTACTAGAAAATATTGGCTTGCACAAAGAAGCTTCACTAGCATTAAGTATCATTACTAGTGGCGTTATTAGTAATGCTGTTGTTGCTGTTAATGAGCATTCTAAGCTCAAGAAACTGTTTTTACCTCATAAAGAGCATATAGGAGCAAAAGAAGTTGCTTTAGGTGTGTTTTCTGCTGCCGAAGGTTGTTGGTTTGCTCTACCTCTTGTTTCCGCTGGATTAGAGGCAACTGATGGATGGAATCCTCTATTAAGAGGAGGTTTATTTGTTCCAATGTTTATATCTCATGCAAATCTTGAAGCTAACGGCATATTTAACGCATTAATGCCAACGCATACACATCATGAGCAGGAAGAGTTGCAAATGTCTCTGCTTGGTGATGGTTCGGAAGATTTATCTCAAAATCAGGAGTTGGTATAAAATGGAAGCATCAATTAACTGTATCAATTTAATCAAAGAATTTGAAGGATTTCGTCCTACCCCTTACAAATGTCCTGCTGGTAAAAATACAATTGGCTATGGTCATGTTATTATTAATCCATCACCTATAACAAAAATAACCGAAGAATCAGCTCACAATTTACTTAAAAGTGATTTACTAAAAATTGAATATTACCTAAAAAATATTATTAAAGTAGAACTATCACAAGCTCAATTTGATGCTCTTTCTAGTCTTATATACAATTGGGGTTTTAGAAATTTTGGAAATTCAAAAGGTTTAAAAGTTTTAAATGAAGCTAATTACACCAAAGCTGCTGAAGAATTTTTTAGCAAGGAAAAAGGAGTTGTTAATATTAAAGGCAAATTTTCTAATGGTTTATATAGAAGGCGCCAAGAAGAATTAAAGCTATGGATTTTATAAAGAAAAGCAAATACAGAAACCAACCTACAATTGTTGATGGAATACGTTTTGCCTCTAAGAAAGAAGCTAAACGCTATCATGAGCTAAAAATATTAAAACAATCTTGTAGGGTTAAAGAGTTTGAATTGCAGAAATCCTATAAGCTAGCTGGTCGTTATCGCTATGTATGCGACTTCTTTGTTAAGTGGAGAAATGGAACAGAGACAGTAGAAGATGTTAAAGGCTTTAAAACACCAGTATACAAGCTTAAGAAGGCTTGGATGAAAGATAAATATAATATAGACATTGTAGAGATTTAAATATGCAAAAACCAATAAGTGAAATAGATGAATCAAATATAGATATTGATAAAATATTGGACCCATTTAAAGGTAATCAAACTGTTCAGTCTGAATATATTGAAATATCAGAATCAAAGTTGGTTGGTGAAAAATCCAGTTTTTCTATTTTAGACGAAAACTATGAAAATATTTAGCTTTCTATTCAGTAAATTAGAGACCGCTGGATTAGCTATATTAGCTATTCTTAGTTTATTTTTGCTTGGTCGTAACAGCAGACTTTCCAAAAAAAATAAGGCATTAAACAATATTAATACTAATCAGAATAAAACTATAGAGATACAAAAAAAGGTAATAAATGTTGCAAAAAATACTAAGTCTGTTGACGTTAGCGGCAATATTGAGCGGATGCGCCAAGACAAACTGTAGTGGATTAAAAGGTTCTGATTTTCCTGATATGCCTATAGCTGGTAAAGGGGTTGCTGATGAGCTTGAGATTGTCTGCAATGGCGGAAAGTGTCCTCATCTTAACAGTTGGCTTAACGATCTATACTTCTTTAAACAAGAATACTTAATATACAAAACATACGAGGCAAACTAAATGAATCTCTTAAAAAAACTAATAGACCTAATTAGAAAAGAGCATAGCTATATTAAAGACTTATTTATTATACTTATAATTACTCGCTTAATGTTTTTAGAAGATAATACTTTAATACTTCTAGCTGAAATAGTAGGTGGTTTAGTTTTAATATTTAACCCAACAAGCCGCAAGGAAATATCAGAAGAATAGTCACAATGAGTCAATCATTTACTTTGATACCGTTATGTTAGTCAATATAATGACCTCTACAAGAGTGTATAATAACAATACTATCTTCTTCTAATACCTCATAAACTAACCGATGCTCATGGTTAATTCTTCTAGACCAGAATCCAGAAAAGTTATGCTTTAAAGGCTTAGGTTTACCAATACCTTGGTAAGGAGTCACCTTAATATTTTTAATTAATGATTTAATTTTAGAGATAATAAACTTATTTTTCTTTTGCCAGAAAATCACATCATTTTTGGCATTTTTTTCAAAAATAACATTCATTAAAAACCTTCTATTGTAACACAAGAATCAATAAAAGCTTGTTTGTCTTGCTGCATTAGCTCCATATTTCTAGCTAACCTTTCAGTGATGTTTTCAGAAGGGACGCCGCAATCGTAACTCATCCACCATCTATCTTCGGCATCAATTATAGATTGCTTAGCTGTATCTGAAACATCTAAATTTTCAATAGAGTGATTATTTTTAATAAAATCATTTTTTACTTCTTTATAATTTATAGTCCTCTCTTGAGTGTTAAATGCTTTTATCCAAGAAGAATGTTCATGACTGAGATTACGTAAATAAGAAGCAGTATGTTCTCCATAAATATTATAAACTTTATATATCAAGTTTTTTACAGATTGATCATATATATCAAAATCCATTTCTGGCGGCTGTGGGATAGTGTTATTGCCAAACACTTTGAAAATATTATAAACACTACTACTAACAGGACCATGTTGTAATGCCATCATAGGCTCATCAAATAATAGTTTATCTGTTAGCGATATAGATATACCTTGGGCAAAATATATCAATTTTTGCAATTTTAGATGAGTGATAGAATCTCCTTCATCTCTATCTAAAAGAATAAGAAAATAATTGGCTATATCAAGTGCTGTTATTTTTTTCATAGAAAAACCCTTTTTTTAAAAATAACAGCTTCTTTAAATCTAGGCAAACATTTTAAATTAGTTAGCTTTAAGCTATAATAAAACACGCTTGGATATACTAAAATTGCGAGAATTAGGTGTATATCTTAGCGAAAATTATTGGCTATATTTTACTATATGTTGCTTCCAGAAAATGGACTGGTCGTAAGATAGATATCAAGGTGCTTATTAAAATACTGATTTTGTATTTTTTTACTGCTCCTACGCTTCAAAAAGCACTAAACGAACATCAACATTTAATACCATTTTTTAATAAAATCATTGATGTAATTTTTGTTATTATCAGTATGGTTCAGGTTCATTAGAGTTTTTATCAAAAAAGCTCATTTGTTCTTGTTTGTCTTTAATACCATATATTTTTGGTACAATATAATCGATATTCAATACATCAAGTTTATCATCCAACTCTACTTTTATAATTAAATCACATATTAACCTGCTACCACCAGAAATCTGTATAAGACCATCTCGTATCTGTTGCAAAACTTCTTCATCTTCAATTTTAATTTCTATTCTTTTATCAAAAATTACTTCCCATTTAGACGTGCCAATTAAAGCAGGCTTTTTTATTATAAGCTCACATTTTTTGAGTGTCTGAGATTGTACGTTAGATGTCATATCGAAAGCCTTTGTGTATTAACTTTCATTATACTACAACACAAATATTTTTTGTAAATTTATTCCTTCCAAGGATTAGGATGCAAGAAATCAATAGTTTTCTGCACAGTAGGATTACTTAAGCCTTTAATTAGGGCCTGTCCTTTTGGACGTTTTTTGTTTTCTTCTATGTGGTCGTTGAACTTCTTACGCAAGCTAGTGCCTTGTTCGTTTTGCTCTTCTTCTGCATGCTTAGCAGCTTCTCTAGCTAAAGTAACAGGAGTATATCCTGTAAGCTGTTTCATCCTTATATTGAATGCTACAGCAGCTTTTTCTGTTGGTTTTTCGGCAAATTTGATGGCAGCATCTAGAACTTTTTCACTAGTTAGAAGTTTTGTATATCCTAAAGTTGATATGACGGCTAAAGCTGGCCCTTTAGTTAAAGTCTTCACTGGATTTGTAAACATAGAACCAATAAATGCAAGAGTAGCACCAGTGACTGCTGTACCTGAAGGATTTGGGACGTTTTTATTTTTAGTAGTCATAGCTTTAGCAACTGTGCCTAATTTTTCTAATTTTCCCATAACTTCAGGAGTAGCGTTTTTTTCTAAAATAGCCTTGCTTTTAGGGTCATGGATTGCTTTTGATAATTTGTTGTATGAAAGAACATCATCGCTAATAGCTTTGTGTCCAATTTGTTGCTCTAGTTTTTCACGTTTAGCTACTTTGCCAAACAGATCATCAGCCTCCTTAAACGTTTTATACCATTCTGGGTTAGTTTTCCCGTATTCTGCAATATCATTTGCCAAACCTTTTTGTATACTGCGAGCTTGATTTTTAACTCCCTCATCTACGTCCCATTTAATCAAGCTATTGAGACTTCTTTTTGAATCTGCCAAACGTTGAACGCTTGTATCCTGCGCAGGAATAGTTACATCTCCAAATTTACTTTTTATAGTGGGTGTTAATTCATTTTTAAAACTATCTACTACCTGTAACAAAGCTTTTTCATCTTTGGATGGATGTATAGAATTAATACTGATTTTATTTACAGCTTCAATAGTATTATTAGGTTTAATGACAGCCTCTTGCGGCAACTCCCGAACTCTTTGGCTATAAAGACTATTGATTTTTTGCTGAACTTCTTCGGTTTTTTGAGGACCTGTAGCATCGTATATTTCTTCTAGAACTTGTTTTGTCTGCTCTTCAGCGTTTTTATATTTTTGTGGTAGCTTATTACTTATTTTACTGCCAACATAATCACCAAATCTTGCTCTATTAGTATCTGAAAAAGGTGTATTAGGCAGATCTATACCCAACTCTTTTGCATTCTTTGCTGCTTCTAGGTTTAAGTTTTTTTCTCCTAATCCAACTGCTTCAACTTTTAACTTACTTGGTATATCTTTGATATTTTGTGCTATTTGATGTCGATTTTTTATAATATTTTTGCCTTTTATTAGACCACCAGTTGTAGCCATACCAGCAGCCAAACCGCCAGCAAAGCTCGTACCAGCTCCTTGATCTTCTAGCGCGCTCATGGTTGCCCCTGTTGCCCCTGCCCCTGCAATAGCTGACTTATTAGTTGTACCTGTAACATTAGCTAGTGTTGCAGTTCTACCCATTCCCAATGCTTGAACCCCCTTACCAACTGCACCTGCTCCACCAACTCCAGCAGCAAACTCAACACCTTGATTAAGCCACTTTTGGTCTTCTGGTGTTTCTGTGTAACCATCTGTTAAATTATCTATACCTTCGCTTATTGCATGAGTTGCTGAAGGTATTAATGGCAACTGCTCAGCATCTGGGGTTTCCCCTTGATATTCTTGTGCTTTTCCTATAGGGAGACCTTTTTTGGCTAGATAATTAGCTCCCATAGCTGGTAAGTTATAAGCAAGCGAGGCTGTATCAGGTATAGATCCAATTGCTCCAGATACAGCGGATTTTCCAAGAGAGGCGGCTCTATTACCATAACTATATTCTTTTTGTTTTTGTATAGGCCTCGCTCCGTGTTCAAGTGGATTAAAAGTACTATTACCAGTTTGCAATGCTCTCGCACCATGCTCATAAGGATTAAATGCAGCCATTATTCGTACCCATTTTGTTTAAATAATTCTACTTTATCAGCTGGCACTTCCATTGGTTCGCCTGTAGCTCTATTTGTCATTACAACGAAATTATCATTACCTTGATTCAAATTATCGGCACCATTACTAATGGTAGTATGGCCCAGTATATCAAGAGAATGTAAATTTGTTGTAGGGTCTTTTTCATAAGCTTCAAGCTGTTTAGTAAAAATAGAATTTTGGTTTTTTAATTTTCCTTCTAGTCTATTTAAAATATTAATAGAAGCTCCTTTGTTTTTATCTATACTAGCAAACGTCTTCATATAGTTTTTCATGTCCCTATCAGATAAGGCTCCTTTAGAGTTATCACTCATCCATTCAAAATAAAATTGCCCTGCATTCTCTGCATTAACTATGTTTTCATCATTGCCAGTCTGTTCTGCTATAAACCTCATAACTGCAGCCGTTCCACTACCCCCTGTTAGAGATGTATTATTCAGTATTTTCTTAAATTCAGTTATACTAGAGATAACCTCATTGTTTTTGATGTATTGTTCGGAGATTTTAGGTACAAATTCCGAAGCGTTATGGTTTGATCTAGAATCTACTCCTTTTTGATTTCTTAATTGTTGTTGATGTTCAGGCGTCATCTCCTGCGTAGTTTTGCCAGCTTTAGCATCGTATAGTCCAGTATGAGCCTTAGTGTTATCAATACCTGCGCGCTCTTTTTCTAACGCTAAGTTTTTTACTTCCTCAGCTTCCTTGAACTTTTTGTTATGCCAAGGGCTTAGATCTTGTAATATATCATCAGCTTGTTCCCCGTAAGCTTCTTTTGCATATGGTTCAATTGTATCTAAAAAACTGTACCCAATAGTAGAGCCATCAGCTTGATCATAAAATGTTTTACCTTCTTCTGTATCAAAAGAGTTAAACTGACCCGCACTTTTACCTACTGTATTTGAATATTTATTTGATAAATACTTCGCTATTTTTTGAGCATCAGGACTATTTGCAACTTTCGCTTTTCCTAAATCTTGAATCAAAGTTTTATTCTCTCTCAAGAACTTCACCATAGTCATTTTCTGTTGTTCTTCTTGCTGCATTTGAGCCTCTAAATATGCAGAACGAGCATTAAGTTCTCCTACCATTTTTAAAATAGGTGATAATTGTTCTTGTCGTTTAGAATTAGCAGCACCTTTAAGTCCAGCACCTAAACCAGCCATTAAGGCGTTTGAGTTTCTTTGTGCCGGTCCTTTTGCTTCTCTATTAGCTTGACTGTTAAAAGCATCCGCATAAGCATCTACTTCGGTTGGTTGGTTTATCAAATCCATTTGAGATTTAATATTATCAGTTTTAAAATATCTATTTGTAAAATTATCTTTTAATTCACCCATCTCATTCCTCCACTTCTTGAACCTACTAATCTACTACTAGTTGGACTATAATTACTTGTACCAAAACTCATGGGATTAGTTCCTCTATCAGGGTTATTCCAAGGATTTGTATTAAAACCACTCCCTCCTGAAAATCCTCCACCAGTCAAATTACCCACTGAAGCTCCTAATAAAGTATGCCCAATTTCTTGCATAGGATTACTTTCTCTATCATATCTTTGCAGTTGATCATTATTTGCTTGCGTAATAGCGGTGTTATCAATACCTCTTGCACTCAATGCTTGAACATTGCTATTATTAAAAGCATTTAATCCAAGCTCTGCCATGCGCTGGCGACGTGCATCTACGAGTTTTTTATTACCAAATTCAGTAGCTAACCTTCGGTCTTCATTTTGACTTTCAAGCTGTCTTTCTGCAAATACTTGTTTTTGTACTAGCTCTTCATTGGCTAGTTGATTTTGTGATTCTGTTGCAAATCTATTAAGCTCAATACCTGCATTCTGACCTAATAATTCGCCCCTTTGATGTAAATTAGCTAAAGATTGTTGTTTTAATCCTTGAGCAAGCTCTGCTTGTTTTAGCTCTAAATCCCCGTATGCATTAGCTTTTTCACGAGCAAGAGCAACCTGTACCCCAAAAGCTGTTGAACTATTGTCTAGTCCGTATTTAGCAAGCTTCTGATCTATAGCATACTGCCTATGGTCAAAGCCTCTATCTATTGCCCGCTCTGACGCTTGACGAAAACTCTGAATCAATCCTTGATTCTGCTGGATCAGGTAAGGACTAGTATTTTCCATTTGTTCTATAGAACTTCCTAACCTTGTCATTGCCTGACTTAATGCAACAACCTCCGATGCCCTTTCGCTTAAACGATTAATAGCTGGAAGTCTTGTGTTTACCGCTCTTGATTGAACTGGCGAATCCAAATCAATACGTCCATTATCATTACTAAACTTTAGATTAATTTTACCATCTAAACCTTTTATAATATCAAGCTTATCTTTGCTTATTTCATCAAAAATACTGGCAAAATCAATTGGTGGAAATTTATCTGCTACAGGGTTGGGTGCTTGAGTAACTAAATCTGGCGGATCATCACCACCACTTGCTAAAAAACCTCCTACTGTTGCAGCTACTGCTGCTAATATTGGAAACATATCATTATACCTCGCAATTTAATTATCTATATTATACATCAAATATATCATTCTTTCCATATTTAAAGCCTATTAATCGCAGCCTGAACTTCAGCATCAAAGCTGTATATATCCAGTGAATCAGCAGCTATATGATCAGCTTGAAACTGAAACGCCAGCGGAACATCTGGAAAGAAAGCTTTTGCTGCTTCTACCCGCTCACTTTCAGGTCTATCATCTGCTTTGTATAGAATTTGTGAAAAACGCTCATCCTCTATTGTATTATCTTTTAAGTTCTCTGACTTTAGCAATTGTTTATAAACCCAACCTCCTTCGGCTGTTATTTGGCCATAAACATTGCCCCATATCGAGTCAAACATAGAACCTAGATAATTATTATAACTAACAGGAATAGTATTATCTTTCACCTTATCAGGGGTTATCCCTCCATCAGCTATATTATTTACGTTAAGCAGATTTGCGCCTGCTACTGGTAAATTAGCAAATATACCAAGCTTGTCAGAGGTAATAGTACCATCTATAATTTTATCATTAGTAATGTTTAAGTCTCTTATATTCTCAGTAGTAATAACGTTAGGTACAATATTGGTAATAAACTGATTTTCTATAAAGTTCTCCATAGATAATACGCCAAATTGATTACCTGTAAGAGTTTTTGGCTCAATATGAGCAGATGTAACTAATTGCCAGATTGGGATATTACCTGCTCTAGAGACTAATATTTCATTATCATTGTTAGCAGTAGATTCCGTTAAATCACCATCCGCATTTACAACTAGTACAGATGCTGAATTAATCTTAACTAACTTATCAAGAGTAATAGAAAAATTATCCAACTTATCGCTATTTACATATTGCCAGTCTGTTGTTCCATCTCCAACATTATGTAAAAATGCATTAATACTGCCAGCAATTCCCTCTACAGCACCACTTACCAATTCATCTACAGCGGGCTTTAATGTTTTATCTAAATACTCAGCTATTTCATTAAACTGACTATCAATATCATTTGGATATATAGCTTTATCATCTTTTGCAAGGATATCCTGAAAATAATTTCTACTTCTTTTTATCTTATCCATTACGGGTTTAATCCTCCTTTATTGACTAATATTGCTTTAATTTCAGGAGAAAGGTTGTTTTTATCTAAAAGAAGTTTATAAGCAATTCCAGTCCAGCCACTAAAGGAATTTCTAATTAATGGAAGAGATAAGGAACCAGCTTTTATTTTGCTTGGTAAGATAGAACTATCCATTTGCCTATATACGTCAAACTTTACCTCTGTATGCGGGGAGTTAACTTTTTTAAGTTCTATCGCATTTAATGGAATATTAGATGGTGATAATATTCCGAGTAATTTAGTTAGTTTAATAGGGTTTTGATTGATAGAATAAAAAAATACTTCCTTTATATCCACGCTGTTATTAGCAATAGTCCTGGGTATAAAACATTTATCCTTAAACTGTAAATTTGCCGCCTGCACTCTAGTGTTCATAAGCACAGCACTAATTTTAGTACTTGAAAATGAACCATTAGCTATCTTGTTAAGCAGTATAGTATTATTTTGAATATAAGACGTTATAATTGAGCCTTCTGTCAAAGGTTTTCCTATGATACCTGCGGTTAAATGCCTTGCTGATAATGTTCCAACTGCAACTTTCCCCGCTGTAATAGATGCATCTTCAAAATGACTATATTTTAATTTCTCCCATCTTGGAACTAGCATTCTATCACTTACTAATACCTGATTTTGAGCCGCCTGCGTAATAGAACGCAAAATTTCAGTATTATCACTAGCTATTACGCTATATTCCGTTTGTTTTGCTATTTTATTTAAGCCTAGACTATAACGCGCTATATCAGAACTTCTGATAAAATCAAAAACCGTTGTTCCATTTCCAACATTACGCAAGAAACTATCTTCATGACCAAAAATACCAACAGCCTTCTTGTCAGCTAAAGTATTCACAACTGGCAAAAGTTTTTTGTTTAAATAATCAACCATATTATTAAAACTCATATCAAGAGGTTTATAAGCTATAGTCATCCCTCTATCTCTTATACTCTGAAAATCTGCACTATCTCTGCTATATGGTTTTAACATTACCTGGCTGCCTCCAGTTTATTACGTAAATATGGAGTTAAATGACGCATCTCTACGGCCCCATCTGCAACCATCTTGTTAGCGGGTCTTCTAACGTAAGCTCTAAAATCATTTGGATAACTTGGCGATGATGGCTTATAACCAATTAGCACTCGTCCTGCTGCTATAGAAGCATCTTTTAGTTTAGTTGCAGCATTTACTCTACCATGTACATGATGAGCACAAAATCCCCAGTAATTTCCATCGTAAGTAAATTTACTTGCTGGAAATACAGTGTTTATTGTTGGCTTACCTTTTACAAGACTATTGGTAGCATCACTATATTTTAATATTGGTTTGTTTTTATCATTAAACAGCCTGATAATAATCTCCCAGCTTTGAGTATTATCAGTTACTGGCTTCATTATTTGATTAACTGTTGTAAGGTAGTTATCTGGTATAATATTAGTCCATACACCTCTTGCAAAATTAGTTGCTAAGTCAGGTGCTAGTTTTCCTGCTGTCAGAGTACTATCTGCTATTTTGCTGCTATTAATAGCATTATCTCTAAACTTATCACCAGTAATTGAATTATCAGCTATTAAATTCTCTATCAAATAAGCTGGAAGATTAACATTGGTAATAGTTCCATCAGCTACGCTATCACCTGTAATACTACGATCCTCTATATTACTACTATTTAACTTCTTCCATATAGGCACATTACCTGCCCTGGATACTAAACACTGATTATCTGATAATGGATTAACAGATTGTATACTACCATCAGAACTCCCAGCTAATACTGAACCAACATTAACTTTAGAAAGTTTTTCAAGAGATAAAGAATTGTCGGCAAAAGAATCATTGTTTATTGATGCCCAACGAGTTGTATAATCTCCTACATTTTGCAAGAACTTATTAGCATCAGCAGGATTTATGCTACCTGGTATTTTTTCAGATGTAAGCGTGTTCAAAGTTGGGATTACTTCTTTGTTAAAATAGGATACCATATCATTAAATTGTCTATCCACACCTGCCGCTTGTAACTTGGTAAAGCCACTGAAATAATTATCTACTCTTTTGAACTCCTTAATTGCCATTACTTACACCTCCAGCTAGAAACAATTTGTCAAAAACAAACTGGTCAGAAGCTCTCCCATGTAAAGTCAGCATAATACTATCACCTGCAAAGCGCATTATTTCATAAGGAAAATTTCCCTCTCTATAAGAATAATTACTTACTCCAAACTGGGCATTATCATACAGTCCACCTTCTTGTTGCACTTTGATAATTTCAGTAAAATTCTCTGCATCATTATAATCAGTATAAACTTGTACATTAATATCAATAGGAGAAAGACTGCGACAAGCCACAAATACAGATTCATTATGCCAAGTAGTGCTGGGATATATCCAGGCATAATGAATGCGCCATATCATTGCGCCTTTATCATATTCCTCATAACTTTGAGTCTTTATCTTATCGGCATAAACCAGTAATTTGCCATCATCCATACCAAGAAATAATTCTTGAGTGACTTTATCATAAAAGATACTTCTACTATCTGCAAAATTCTCACTAAATATTGACCAGCCACCATTGATCTTAAGCTGGTATATAAGACAGTTGTATTTCAGCTTAAAGCCTAAGAATCTGCCGTAAGGATAAGAAAATGCCCGCAAACTCCTATAATCATGATCATCTTCTATAAATTCCAGCTGCGAAGTTAGATGCTGATTAATTCCACCAGAAAAATTATATGATACGGATAATTGTTGATATTGGTTAATAGAACTAAGCGAGATAATTCCGTATTTAGATAAAAATACAAAGTCATTTGGTATCTCAACAAAGAGTGATTTTTGAATTATCCCAACTGGAATTGTCATCTCCCATTTAAAATCAGGTAATTGTATATTTTGACCATCATCAATTACTGTTGGGTCTTCGCCTTGCCAAACTTGTGTAGTTTCTCTTCCTAAAAACAAAACTTTTCCCTGAAACGCAAGTATAGCCTCTAAATTATCAGGAATAGAGGAGTTATTAGCTAAATCAATAAACTCAATCTCATTAGTTTTTTGACTAAACCAACCATCTACCGACTTTCTATTGCTAGCATAATATGCTTTCATAGATAAATTAGCTGGTCTAAATCTATTCTTATAACTTTTTCCTTCAGCAAGTGCCCAGAGCCTGTCATTTGCCACTGTGATGAAGCTAAATGGTGGCAGGTCTTTTTTATACAAAATAGTTCTTGTTTCATCTGGGGGATTTTCTGCAAGTGTTAGAGTTACCGCCACGTTATTATCTGCTGGAGGTGCATAGGCAATATTGGTAACATTTATATCTCTTCCCACATTCCTATTCATCACCCGAACAGTAGAATTTATAGTTACATAACGTCGCATCTCTTCTTGAAAGAACTCAGGGATATTGAAAGTTAAAACATTGGCATTTTTTACAATAGCACTACTTGTTAAAACAGAAGCATTGCCTTTTAATTGCTCTATATTATCACCATCATAGATAAGTACTGGGTCAACACCATTAGTAATAATTAGCTTCCCTTGATAATTTATACTAGAAACAATTACATTTGGGTCTAAATCCTCTTTTAAAGGTACTGGATTAAATTCATTTCCCTCTAGCTTATACAAAGCTGCTCTTTCCCACCATAGTTCAAAATAAACAACTGGCGGCAATGGATCTAATTGAATATCAAAAAAATCCCTGGGAAATGGTATAGTAAAACTTATTTCATCTTCAGTTATAACCACATCGCTAATATAAGCTCCATCTGATGCTGATTCTTGCCTAACATAAATATATGTATCATCAAGTATTCTTGTTGCCAAAAACAACCGTTCTTGTTCATTTAGCGTACTAATATTTAAGGTAACTCTGCTTTTATTTATCTCTCCATTGATATCTTCAACAGTTACATTCTGAGTATCTTTAATCTCAAGATAAGGAAGTTTGCTTAAATAATTTTGATAAGTAATTTTTTCAGATGTTCCACTTCTGCCTAGATGTGACATAACAGCTATTATCTCACGGAATATTCTATTTTGGTCAAACTCAAACTCTGCCATCAATCTAGTACCATAACGCAGCGTACAGGTATTATTGTCGGTTACTAACATATTTTGTAAATATTTAGCATACTGAGGATTATTATCTACTGTAGAATCCATCCCACGATATGGAGCTGGAAATTGGACATTTTGTACTTGTCCTTGAAACATAATAACCTCATTTAACTATAATAACTTGCTAGATTTTTCTTTGAATCTTCCCAGGCAAGCATTTGATACTTTATTTTTTCTATAAAACCTTTGTTACTAGTGTATAAATAAAACAATGCACCATGTACTAATCCTATATGGTAAGGTAGCGGGTATACTGGCTCATCTACTTCATTTTCAATATCTTTAACATTTTCTACTAATCTCTTTGGGTTATTGAGTATTAAAGCTGTAATATATCGTTTATGTTCATTATCAAGAGGGTCTATTTTTGTGAGTTGGTTATTTATTGTGCTAATATTAATAGCATTATTCATAGTTATATATTCTGATTGAGGAATATTAAATAAATTCTCAAGCTTGCATTGCTTCAATGGTTTATTATCAGAATATAATTTTTTTAAATAATAACCTTGAGGTATTGGTGCACTATTTTCTCCGTTTTCAAAAAATATATCTACTACTTTTAAGAACTGATTAGCATTAATAGCTATTTGCCACATTTCTAAATTAGCAAGGTTAAGGAAGCGCAAATACAATTCACGCTCCCTTGCAGTAGGAGTATTCCTACCAAAACTAAGTTGTGATACTAAATCTATTAGTTCCGATACGTGCATTTACACTTACCTGTAATAGATCATTACATTTAAACTTTTGTTCTCTAAGTTAGGTATCTGAGCTTGTGGCACTTCTATAATCATAGAATTTCTAACGATACTATAGTTTAGTGCTGCAAGAACTGTAGGATTTGCTACTAAAGAAGCACCTGCTGCTGTATCAACTATACCAATTCCAATAATACCAAGTATTGTAATCCCACTTGAAAACTCTAGTGCGGCTAAATCTACTTGCACGCCATTGTCTGTACCTGCAGTAAGAGTTGGTATTTTTAATGTTACAATCTTAGAAAGAGCCGTATCAGTTTTATTACCAACAATAGCATTACTATATATTAATCCATTTCCAGCAGCAAAGTTTCCAGCTGCTCCTGCTTCATCTGGATTAGTTCCAACCCATCTTGCTCCAGTTATGCCAGTTACTAAATTAGCATTGTTAGTTGCTACAACTGGATTGGGTAAATTTACAATATATTTATTCATATCTTTATCTCCTTATATATTTAATCTAATCTTACAAATGAGTGAATCATGCCATTTTCTACTTTCAAAGTATTAACCCCTTTCCTTGTAAGGTCTGTTTTTGACGGGAACTTAAGTACTTTTGCATCACTAACTTCAATATGAGCAAGACCATGGTATAGACCATAATCATAACTTTCTGAAGCGAATGATGGAATTTGACCAATACCAAGTCCCATTGCAGATGAACCAAGAAATGCTGAATATGCATAACTAGTTGCTTCTCCATTGGTAAAAATATAGTTTGAAAATTCTGGAACAGTTACTACCATCACCCCATGCAGTGTACCTTTATAATTACTGCCAAATAGAATACTTGGTTGCTCTTCATTCTCAATAGTCCCTCTAATTTGCTGATCACGCCAATTTGGGTCTTGTGATAGCTTATAATAAGCATCATCTGAAGTTAGCAGCAGGTATTTCTTATTCGGGAATCCCATACGATTTTTACCCATTGTATAAGGACGTATTGGAGCTTCTTTATGAAGTACATCTGTTCTTGAGCCTTTACTTGCAAGAGATGCTAATTTAAATAGATGATTTGCTGTTAATGTATCATCAGCGGCAGAATTCATAACAGCATTTACTAATGCAGCCCCTACTCTGTCTTGAGCTAAACCTTTATCCAGTCCAAATACTACTCTTGATCTGGAAATAGCCTCACCATTTTGTAAGCCATCAATTCCACAAGCTAGTATTTTTGCGATAAGGTCAGCATAACTGTATCTCTGATTGGGGGCACCTCTACTATTTTCTGCAAAAGCTAGTCCAAATTGACGCATAATTCTTTGAGAATTTAAACGCTCACCTTGCCATAATAATTGTGATCTAACATCTGGGTCAAATTTATGATTTATCTGCAATTCTTGTAATTGCTTATTAGTAATTCTTGTACCAAAACGAAAAAAGCCAACTCTTAAGCGGTCTACGCCGTAAGTTAGCTCATCTTCTGCTTCAACTAGGCGTTCGTTACCAATTTTAACTGTAGCATCAAAATTCTGTCTTTGGTTGTAGACAATATCATCACCTTGACCCGCTTTTGATACTTTTGCAAAAATTACTGAATCAGGACCACCAGTAAAGCGGTCAAACATAGTTGTATTACTGTATTCCTCTAAATAAGGAGTAATTATGTTCTTTTCAAAATTTAACGACTGAAAAGGATCGTTTCTATCGAATATAGCCATTTGTTTACCAAAATTGATATTAAAAAATAAATACTAATTTTGATTCTTTTTACAAACGGGATAGATTGATAGAACGATTGCAGGGAAAGACAAGGAATTTAATCCTTGAGTGCCTCAATTATTCTTCGCAGTGTCCGCTACCACTTCTTAATTACTTCTAAGGGATAGACAAAGATAAAACTCTTTGAGTGCCTTATCTGTAACTAGATTGATAACCGCATCATATTTGGTAACGTTGCTTGTAAAATGCTTCTGCTGTACTTGCTCGATTAGCCAAAGATGTGCTTTCAGAATCCTTGCTGCTATTATACACTTTTTTAGTAGTTGTATCAAGCTCACTTTCAAGTTCTTTGCTCTTTTTTTCCAGCTTATCAAGCTTAGTTTGTAAGGACTTAACATATTTTAAAATACCACCCTTCTCATTAGCTCCCTTAAAAAGGGTTTCATATAATTCTGCACCATGAGTCATAATATAATCAAGAGCAACATCTGCCTCTGAATCATTCAAGTAATTAAATGATTCTTCCTGCTCTTTTTCACTCATCATTGGAAAGAATGAATAAAATGCCTCGTATTTTTCATCAGCATCAGATTTTTTATTATAACGTTTGAAGGTTTTAAACTCATTATCAATTTTCTGTCTAATATTAATAAACGGATTTTCTTTTATTTCTTCCTCTTGATCGTCATCGTCATCAATAGAATCAAAGCTATTTAACAGGATTTTTATATCTTCTTCTGGTATTACACCTTCTTCAGCAAGCTTAGATGCTAGCTCCGAGACTTTACGCTTGCTATTAATCAGTTGGCGGTTTTTCTGTTGCCCCCATTTCTTGGCATCATTAACCTGTTTTTCTAAATCTTTATATTTTACATCGTCTGTAGGTAATGCCTCCTCTGTCTCCTCTTCTTCCTTAGATAGTTTTGCATCTTTTGTTGATTTAAGATTTTTATTGTCTGATTTAAAATCTTCGCCAGCATCTTCTTGAGATAAATTTTTCTTTATATCTTTATCTATTGATATACTGCTATCTTTATTAGAAGGTGTATTTTGGGCAGCATCCTCCTTACGGAGTATTCTCTCGTAAACAGAGTTCATTTCATTGTTTTCAGCAATGGTTTCAATATCTTCTTTCACTTCTTCACTCATTGTGTGACCTCATTTTCTTGTTCATTTTGTTCAGCAGTTTGTTGCTCTTGTGGTTGCATTAACCCCATTATACGCAAATATTCTTCTGATAATTCATAGGCTATATTTTCTCTAAATCCAAGCTCACGTAAGAATAACGGAGAACTCATCAGTAATGCAGGATTAGGACTATTCATTAATTCTGCAAACCTCGCTTTTTCTTCTTCTATAGTTGATGAGAAATTAGGTGATACATCTGGATACACTTCAAAATTTAGTAGTGAAATTGAATCGTCCAACGTAGCTGATTGATTTCTACCATTTGCAAAAAACTTAAAACTATACTGGAAGTTGTTTAATCCTTTTATTGTATCAAGCATCAACTTACCTTCGGATATAATCATATTTTCATAGGCAAGAATTAATGCATTTTGTGCGTTCATTGAGTTGTTAGCTCTTTGAGCAATAGCTACTCCTGATATGGCATTAGTCTTTTCTCCCTTTAGTTCATCGTACAATCCTGTTTGAGTTTCAAATTCTTTGTAATTTGCCTGTATTAGGTTCATACGATGATTTAAATTTTTCTCATGATCTAAAACTTGCAACTCACGAGGATTTTTAACAAATGCTACACCATTTTTACTACGCATCTCGTCTTTTAAGAACTCTCGCAATTTGTCTTTGTCTACTTGCTCATCACTTGCTATAATTGTTTTAGCATCTAGATAATGCAGAGTTGTTGACCACAAAAAGTTATGCGTCTTTTGTGGTGATATTAAATTATCTATTACACCATAAGGTAAACCTTGATAGTCGCGTTTTAATACTACTGGTGTTAATGGTAAATATTTTTGGTTTGGTATTTGCTCTGCTATAGGATTATTTTCTATGAGAAGATTATCACAAAACACTCCATGCCATATTTGCGTTCCATCTTTTATTACTATTTCTCCATTAACTGACTTATCTTTAGCAATTGATTCATCGAATGTATTAAATAATTGTTCGTTAGGAATGGCATTGCCTGTAGAATCTTCTGGAAATATAACTGTTGTTTCATAATATTTAGCTGATTTTTTATAAAATACTTCAACTATTTTTATAGAACGTCCACGAACCCATGCTCCATCATCTTGTGGATTGCCGACTGTGTTACTACCACTGCCAAACTGATTCCAAAAAGAACTCTCAGATACTGTGTTATATGCCGTATAATCTGATGGATTAGTAGAGTTTTCCTCTACCATTTGTTCAAATTCTTTTGCATGTTCTGGATATTGGTTTTTTAGCTTTAATGCTTGCACATAATGAACTCTACATACAAAGTTTGAATCATCTAATCTTGCACTTCTATCATCTGGGTCCCAAAGGACTTCTATTGGATCTATATACTCATAACAAAATTTATCATTTTTATAGGTAAAATAGGACCAACCTATACCACCTATTAAACTCGATGTGAATTTTTGTGATGAAAAATATACATAATCATTTTGAGTCTGAATTTCATATGCTAAATGCTTAAGATATTCTGCTAATTTAACATGTTCTGGATTATCAGAACTTGCTTCATATCCCACTCTTTTACTAGAACGAATCTGCAGACTAACAAATGTATTTACTAGTGGCTCTATATTATTGTAGGTATATGGAGTTGCACCTATATCCTGCATATCTTTTAGTATATTAGGGTCAAGCCACTGATTACCACGATAAAAGCTGAGATTTATCAAATATTGGTTAAGCCATTGCTGTCTTACCGCAGAATTATTAGCATACTCATAATAATCCTGTAAATCTTTGAGAGCTTTTTGCTTACCTATTGTTTGTTTTTTCATATCTTTTCATTTAACTCCGTATAACAAATAGTGCAATCAAATAACTGGCTATAACCATTAGAAAAACACAGCAAATTATCTCCATCCTTCAAAAACACTTCTAAATTACCAAGAAACATTAGATTATGGCTTTCATTTGGTTGGATAAGTATATTCTTCACCAAAAAATTTTCTTGCTTAGGGCTAGATAAAAGCCTTACTGTTTGCAGATTGATTCTGATATTCTCTTCAGAAGTATTACAAATATTCACTGCATTTAAAAACGTAGGCTTTTCAACACTTAACAAGACTGTTTTTTGGTCTGCTAAGTTTGAAAAAATTAAACTCTGGTAATCTACAAATTTCATTTTATATCTGTTAAAAGAGATTCAATAATAATTTTTATTTCATCAAATTTATCTGTAAATATATCAATATCATGCTCTTCTATTTTTTCTTTTTTAGCTTTAGAGTCGTAAAATTGATTAGCTGATTGTTTGATAAAATCCATAAGTATACCAAAATGTGCCAGTTCCCCTGCGCATTTGTACAACTCCCATTGATCTTTTAATGTACTATTTTTCATATAACTATCCTATTAACTTTTCTAAAGCTGCAATATTGTCTTTAATTAATTTTATATCATTTAAAACTAAATTTTTTCGTTCTTGTGTTGCTATTACTTTATCACCTGACCAATATAATGTTGCATCACTGTATAAAGCCTGTACATATTTGGGCAGAGTTACAATTAATTCATTTGGAGTCATTTTATACCTCATATTTTATTAATTTACGTTAAACTATACGTTCTTCTAATTTAGCTACTTTCTCTGTTAGTTCCTGTATTGCTAAAATTGCATAACAGAAAAGTGTATTGTAATTAATACCAGTAACCTCACCTCTTTTTGCCATTTTATCTTTGATATAATCTGCTTCTGATATTTCTGGCCTGTAATTGCCAACTGTTTTAGCAATTTCTTGCTTATTGCCCGCATCAACATCAATAGTCTTATAATTATCAGTAGCATTATCAAATAATGTATTTACCTCTTCAGACAGAAGTCCTACATGTAATTGTTTATTCTTAAAATATTTTCTGCATTTTCTTTTTTGGCTATCATCTTTATCAATTGGTGTTTTTAATGAGTAGCTATAAACATTAAGTTTATTTAACCTTTCTAGATAGTTCTTCTTTTGTTTTGGTCGTATACTTTGCTTGATATTCTTAGAACTTGCAGTAACAAGACTTCCATTAGAAGAGATATAAGATTGATAGCTAGTGGTTGGATCAGCATCATCATCAGTAAAGATAAAACCTAAATCATCAAAAGTCTGTATTGTTTGAATATAATCACCATTCATAACAATCGATGCTGTCTCATTATAGGCATTAGTTTCTAAGATAGCTGATGCTTTCGAGTTTCTAACATTATCACCACGCAAATCTAAATAATTACTGGATGCTCTGATATATATCTGTTTGCTGTTTTCAAAAAAGGTAAATTTATTGAAAGCATTGATTAAACCATTACTTAATATCTCCATTCTTTTAGTAGCATCAGTACCAAATTTTAAAGCAGCAGGACCTATTCCCCAGAAATAAGCTTCATTAGTTGAATTGTTAAAGCCAAACTCTACCATATCAACAGCATTCTTCTGAATAATTAGACCAGTAGCTGTGGCATTCAAATTACTATTATTTAACTGCATACGATAAGTGCTAGCATTAGTATCAACAAATAAAGGATTACTCCATATACCGCTGCCATTTAAAAACAATGAGTTATTATTGGGATAGCCTGCCAATTTATTAATAGCAACTGTGCCTAAGCCAATGATCGGATTATCAGCAACACCATCAGCATTAGTAATATTTACCCCATCTGCTGCTACCAAGCTTCTTCCCGCGTAACTGCCAGTACCAGTTCTAACCATTATCCCATTCTGAGAAAATGCTGATAAGGCATTAAGCTCTGCGCCAAGATTCATATTAACTAAGCCTGCTGCAATAGTTAGGGAGCCTGTTATAGGAATAGGCGTACTTGGTGCGTTTTCTACTGAGACTTCAGCCCCATCACAGCAAGTCTGCCACTCAGTTCCATCAAAATATTCTGGTTTTGCCATTGTTTATAAATCTGTATTAATTCGCATCATACCAATTACTGGAGAGACTGGGCGCTCTGCAGTTGTTCCAACAGGCAGAGTAAAATTACCATTACTAACTGCTAAATCACCTGGACATTCGATAGCCTGCGATAATGAGATTGTTGTACCAGTTACATCAACTTGATTAGCAGTACCACTAATAGAAGTTACAGGCGGAGTACCAGAATTTGCAAGAGTTATTCTACCTTGCTCATCTACAGTAATAGAAGCATAATCATAGCTACCTGCAGTAACTGCTGTATTTGCAAGTGTTATTGTACCAGTATCAGTAATAGTACCACCATCAAGACCTGTTCCTGCTGTTATAGATTTTACAGTTCCATCAGTCTCAACTACCCATTGGGTACCATCATAATATTCTCGTCTTGCCATTATAATACTCGCAATTTTATTTTTATAATTCTGTGTTCAATCTTACCATACCCGTAGTTGGATTACTAGGTCTTTCTGCTGTTGTTCCTACAGGAATAGTCATTGACCCTGTACCTGTAAATACTGGATTTGATTTAAAAGTTGTAATAACAGGATTTTTCAAATTGCCACTACCTATTATATCCCCTTGTAAGGCGACATTTAAATTGTCAATACGTGTAATAGCTGTATTTGCTGTGGTTTGAGCCGAACTTGCATCACTAGCTGCACTTGCTGCCGCAGCAGCGGCAATACCTATTGCAGCACTTATGCTAGCTCCAGCTGGTACTAATGGTACTAAACTATAAGGAAGCATTTGCTCATTAAAATATACAGCAGCTAATGCTGCACCTGCTGCTGGAGCGGCTGCTGCGGCAGTTGCTGCAGCGGTAGCTTCTGCAGCTGCTCCATCTGCAGTAGCTTGTGCTGCTACAACAGATGCTTCAGCGGCGTAATCAACTCCTGATATTGCGTTGCTTAATGTACCAGTTAATGGTGCACTTTTTAATATTCCACCTACCAACTCAGATAACACCTGCGCATTATTCAAACCTATTTTAGGGGTTTTTAATATATAAGTAGCATCAACAGGTGCAAAATTAAGTTCTACTTCTGTTGGGCGTCCTTGGGCATTGCCTTGCCATACCATGTTATTAGTTAGATTAGGTAGATTATCTACATTTAGCGTGCTTTGTGCTACTGGTCTATTGCCAGCATCACCTAGCCATAATTTGTTTTGTTCAAGGTTTGGTAGATTGGTTATATCAATACTTACTTTCGCTATTGGGCGATTATCCTCTCCTCCCATCCATAAATTATTATTAGCAAGATTGGGTAAATTACTAATATCTATTGTTGTAATACTTTGTGGAATACTATCTGCATTACCTGACCATAATTTTTTGTCTGCAAGTAGCGGTAAATTCTCTATCCCTATTCTTGCTCTTGATTCTGGCACATTATTAGCACCGCCCATTAATATTTGGTCTTGGTTTAGTGTAACCGCTTCTAGCTTTCCATCACCTGCACTACTTGTTTTAACCAACCCTCCTGCTGTTAATGCATTTAAAAACTGAGCTTTTGGAAAAGATGCAGTAAGGCCACTATTCATAACAAAATGCCCAGCTAGAAACTTAGCATTAAGTATTCCAATATCAGCAAACATCTCACCAACAATACTAGATTCTTCTGGTCTCCCTGATGATGTACCTTCCCAAACCTTACCAACAAAGCCACCGGTAGGAGTCGGTACATCTGTTGTTCCAAGTGATGGTAAGTTATCAATATCAATTGTAGTAACAGCTTGAGACTTATTATTACTATCTCCTATCCATAAATGCTTGTATTCTAAACTGGGCAGTGGTACATCATTAGTCGTGCTGATAATTCCGCCTGTATTATACATAAATCCATTATCTAATATATTCAAGGCTTGAGCTTTGGGTAATTTAAAATTAGCTTCCTCTAATATAAATGTAGCATTTAATAACTCATTTACATCATGCCGTAATTTGATTAAATCAAGCTTAGTATCAATTAAAGCAGGGCTAGGGTCTGCAATATTATCCCTATTACCAACTAGAATATAATCTTCCTTGCATAGTACCCTACCAGTAACAGGTGATATAAAATTATGTAAAACATCATAATTCATGCTATTAACCTTGAGATAAAACTACTAATATTTGCTATATCATTATTAAAATAGTTTGTTGCTGATTCCTCATAATACGCAAGTATAGAAGATGTTGAATTATCCAGCTCTGTATCTTTGACAGGGTCTAAATAATATTGCATGCGGTAATAATATAAATTATCCAGCGTATATTTACTTTCTATCTCTAATTCTTTGGCAACTATTTCTTGAGCACCGCCGCCCATAGCACCAATTAAATACATAATTAGATATGCACCTTCTAAAAGCTTTAAATTAGAACTTACTTGCTGTAAGCTCTTTACCTCTCTACTAGATAACTGCCATTTTTCAGCAAACGCTTTTGGATTATTTCTTAACTCTGTAGCTTCCTGTATAGCTCTTTGCTTTACTATATTGGTTTGAGTAGATGCAAAACCCACATCGCCAAGACCAGTACCTATTGATAAAACGCAATAACGTTTTGCTGTTGGTTTTAAGGATTTAGCTATTGCAAGACCTAAAGATGCTGGATTATTTTGTACTACTCCGCCATCAATATATTTATCTTCTCCAATCTGCCATGATGGAAAATATAAAGGAGCAGCACTTGTTGCCATTGCTACATCTACGGCTAAATTATTTTGACCAATTAATACTGGTACTATATTACTATTAGAAAAATATATTGGTGTATTGCTATCTTGAGTAAAATCTGTTTCTGTAGCATTCTTCTCAAAAGAAGTAATTAGAACATTAGTCTTCATATCCTGCATTGTTTGTATGCCGAAGACATTATCTAATTTACTCTTTAATCTTTTTGTACCTATTCCATCGGTGGTACTTGGATAAAAGGTTGGGCTACTTAATGGGCCGCCAACAATAGTATTAATTTTCGTTAAGGTTGATGGTCTAGATGATGGAGTGCTGGTACTTGTTGTAAATATCCATGGCCCATCTTCAGTAAAAAATGGCAATATATCAGTGGGAGATTTTCCGCTAGCATAGGCAAGAGCCGTAATACCACCAATAGAGCTACCAGTAATTATGTCAAAATGTTTCCATATCTCATTAGCATTTATTCCCCATTGTTGAACAAAAAGCTTAAAGAAAATAGCAGAAAGATAGCCTCGCATTCCACCACCATCCAGTGATAATATCCGTAATGTGTTTCTATCAGACATCTAAAACCTACCTGCATTTAATTTCATTTTCTGGTAATTAACTAGTGACCTCTTCATGGAGCGTTCTAAAGCATAGCGTAGAGCATCGATTCCGTGATTGTTTTTATCTTCAACCTTGTTAGTAATATCACCGCTTCGCTCATCTACTTTAAATGAATATGTAGCAAATTCATTGGCTATATTCTTGCATCTTTCGTGAATAATGATTTTATCAAATGATCTGATATACTCTATACCATCCTCAATTGAACCTTTACCTTTATCTGCACCATAAACGCTAAAGCCATATTCTTTTTTGTTGATATGAGAAATTGTTTCAGGACGTGAACTGTCTGCATATATAGCATTGCCTCTTAAGTCTGGTAAATGTTGTATTAAAAAATATCCTATATTATCTATCTCAAGCTTTGTTTGAAAAGCCTCGTGGGTGATATACAATACATTATCTTTAGCGTAGCACCTGATGCCAGCCGTTGGGTCTTGTGAGTAACCAAAATCTAAGCCAAAATATTTATGTACCGATATGTCTTCCTTAAAATCTTCATCCCGAATTACGGTCCATTTTTTAGCAAACACTTGAGCCTCTGAATGCTCCAGGCACTCCCCTTCCCATACGTGGCGGTAATATCCATAATCTCTTTCCTTATCCCGCTCCATCTCATCTTTTAGAACATTTGGAAAGTATGGGTTATCTTGCCAGTTTACCTTTACTCTATAAGTATTATCAGGAACTTCTTTAGGTTCTATAAATTCTCTGTATAAGACATCCTCTCTATTCTTAGGATTCATCGTAATCCAAATCTCAGAGCCTTCATTTCTAATAGTTGGCTTAATTATTTTCCAGCTTTCAGCAGAGAGAGTATCAGCTTCCTCTATCCATAAATGGGTAATACCTGCCATGGATTTAATACTGTCAATATTATGATATAAACCTTTGAAGATAAAGCGGCTATTGGTAGTTATACACTTAATAGTATCGTGCGTTATTTCGTAATCTTCAGACAACCCTAACACCTCTATCCTTTGTTTTAGCAATGAGTGAACGCTGTCCTTAATTGAATTCTGAAACTCACGACCGCACAGAACTAGACAGTATTTTGACGCAGCTTGAGTTAGTAGTGCATCAGCTACAGCAAAAGATTTACCGCTTCCACGTCCTCCATAAATTATTTTGTATCTACAAGGTTGAAATAGTAGTAATTGCCACCACTCAATCCTCAAGTCTGTGCGCTGGCTTTTCATTTACGTATATATTAATTTGTCTTGGTTCTTTTTTTAATGGAGTTGTATCTTTGGTCTCAACTACTTGTTTTTCTGACCATTCACCTAGAGCTTTTAATGAAAAAATAAGAGATGTAGCACATCCAGTTTCATCAATACCCATTGATTTATTTTCTATTTTTTTGGATAACTTTAAGATTTTTTGAGCTCTACCTTTTTTATACTGTTGGGAAACCTCTGGCTGACGCTTTCTAATTTCATAAAAGGTACTTCTATCTATGCCAAAATAATCAGCTATTTGCTCGGTTGTTAAATGAGCAGATAATCTTTCAACTTTTTTTATTTGTTTTTCTGTGAGTTCAATTTCGGGACGACCGCCCAAGTTCTTTTCTGTCATTGTATAATATCGCAATTTAAGTGATTGTATTATACCTGTTCCATCAGTTATTGACAAGTTAGTATTGTATGCTACCCTTGACGAGGAGATTGTGCCTAAAGCGTATATTTTATATTTTTCCTTTCTTCTGCAATCTCCATCCTCAAAAAATTAAAATCTAAGAAAATTTCTTAAAAAGATTCTATCAAAAAAATACACCATAATTTATCTTATGGAAATTGTTGCTAAAATATCGCATTATTTTTAGTTTAAATATTAAAATATTAACCTAAATTAAGTCTAGATTTTTTAACTCTTCTTTTAATCTTTTCCTCTTATTAGCCTCAAATTCTTCTTTGAATTTTTTTAGTGCCGATTTGTCTGTTTCAGAAAAGGTCATCATTGGTTGATATTTTTCTATATGAAGTTTTTTCTTAGCTTCTGATGGCTCTTTATTTTTACTTGATGAACGTTTTTCTAATCCACGATTTATAGCCTCTCTTAATTTTACATCTCTTTTTCTTGCCTTGCTTAACGTAGAGCAATCAATATTAAAATGTACAGCCACTTCATTCAAAGTATATTTACTCGCCAACTCTTCAGCTTCAATAATTTCTTCTTTAGTGAACACCTTTGCTTTTTCCCCCATAATCACCTCCTAAAATAAAATTTCGTCATCTTCAATTTCGGTTGTAGGTTCTTGAGCCTGTTTGCTTTCTCCTATCTTAAAACGTCCATTATCCTTTTGTTCTAATGAAGCTTCCTTACTATTTGAACCAAGTAATACTAAGTTTGAACTGTAGCCTTTTAGTATAACCTCAGTGGTATATTTTTCCTGATTATCCTTATCTATCCACTTTTTAGTCTGTAGCTGACCTTCAAGATAAAGTTTTGTACCTTTCTTAACATAATTTTTTATTACTTTAACTAAACCTTCATTAAAACATATAACTCTATGCCACTCGGTCTTATCTTTTTTTTCACCACTAGATTTATCTTTCCAGCTTTCAGTAGTAGCTATACTAAGATTAGCTATTTCTTTGCCATCACTAGTCGATCTGATTTCTGGGTCTTTTCCTAGATTCCCTATCAGGGTTACTTTGTTTACACTTCCTGACATTTATTTTTCCTTTGTAATTTTGCATAATAAACACCTAGCTAATTAATTGTTATGGAACTAGGAGCTTAAGCAAGTCAGTTAAACGACCTCTATTATACTTCATGCCAGAAGCACTTATAATAATAGGCTCCTAGCATAAAATAACTAGGAATTTAAATTTAACTAGTGCGCTTAAACACCGTGTTTAAAAATTAGCAGATAACAATTAGACTATCAAGTAGATAATAGAATAGTCCTGAGACTTGATATAAGACACGTACAAGAGCAAATAGAGTAACTTGTGGAGGGTTTATGTATTTGCAAAAAAGTCGGAGTTGTGATAAGTTTCTTATGAGTTCTAAATTATATCTTTAAAAAATGAATTATTCATTTAATAACAGTTTAGAAAGTAAGAAAGCCGTCGCATGGTGCAACGGCTCAACCAACAGTTTTGTTAATCTAATCTTTTGCGAGAATGCAGATTTAACAGACGAAAACAGACAACGGAGAATGTTTTTCAGTTCTGATTTTATATTGAAATTATTCAATATGTCAAACTCAAAATATATCTTTTTTTGTATTGTACAACAAATTTAGCAAAGTATCAATAGCTTACTAAATTAGTCAAGTATTCGTCTTTATAGATGAATCACCTGTCGCAACTTTACTGAATGAGTTAGTTTCGTAAAACGCTTGAAAAAATATAAATTCCTCAAACGGTAAATTCTGTAATTCAATTAAAAGCACTCTATCTATTTCATCTAAATTTTCAATTTGCATACTACTCCCCCAAAAAATCTAAGTTAGGTTTTATCCATGGAAAATATAGCGTATCGTTATCCGTTATATTTTTCACTTCAATATCTACATCATGTTTCTTCGCCATGGATTCTATCAACGATTGTTTATTATCCATTTTATGACAAATGCTATAAGTTGCTTGTAGCTTTAGTTTTCTACCCTCTAAATCTATCACCTCCACTTGATCAAGGTTGATTTTCATTAGATCTTTTTGGTCTAAAAACAAGGCATTTAATACATCATTTTTAACAGCTTCCCATTTGCTTTCTTCGGGTGTTAACGGCTTAGGCTCACTACGTTTTTCGGTATCTTCTTTCGTTGCCATTTCAGGCTTGCCTGGCTTGATGAGAATCATTTTTACGCTTTTTCCGTAGACCAGCTGTATAGTCTCCCTAAGCTGTTGTTTTTCATTGTTTTTTAGTTCTAATCCCTGCTTAAATGCCAGCCCTATTTTGTTTGGTGCTATTGGCTTGATGTCCAGCTTTTGCTGTAATTCTGCTGCCGTTGCTGTTGGAAATGTTTTTAGAATCTGATAGTTGAGTTGCTGCCTTGGTTCTAACTGTGTTTGTGGTATAGCCATTGGTTTTTCCTCTTTAGCTTGATTTGTTAAAATTGGGGGGGTAGCGGTCCGCTTTTTTGCTTCTGTTTTAGGTGTTGTATCTCCGAGGACGTAGTCCGAGGCAATAGGTGTTTCAACGGATTCAGGTGTATCAGGTGGAAGATGTCCATAGTAGTCTGATTCTCCCTTTGCTAACCCAGCTTCTGCTAAAAGGTATTCAGGTGGTTCAGTTAGAACTGTATCGGCACAGTCAAGCTCCCAATCTCTTTCCAAGGTTTCCGTATTAGCAACAAAATCATCACCCAAAGATGATTTTTGTTGCGGTGTTTCTTGCTGTGAAGTTTTAGAATTTTTATTAGAATCAATTTTTTTTATTTTTAATTTTTCATTATTCGGAATAAATAAATCCTCTTTAGGAGGATTTATTATTCCTTTATCTACTATTGGCTGTAGAATTTTTTCTCCACCCTCGTAGAATTTTTTCTCCATGGTTGTAGAATTTTTTGGTACTTCTACCGCCTTAAGATTTGGCTTTTTTTGGGTTGTTTCTACATCTTCTAAATTTAATATTTTAGGTGCTTCTGTTGTAGACCAAACTTCAAAAACATTCGATAATAAAACTTCCTCCACTCTAACTTTTGGATGCCATTTAAAATTATATATATGAGATACTTGACCACGTAGGTTAGCATTCTGATGACGCTTTTTCTTAGTAGCTTGAGCAAACCAATCAGACGTTAAAAATACAGGTCTATAATTATTTCTATGCAATTGATATTCTAACCTGGAGCATAACATAACGGAGGCTTCAGATAGCATCTTGCTATTATCGTTCGCTCGTGTTATATTTGTCCAATCCAAATCGTATTTGGCATAAGGTTTTATATTTTCTCTCTTTTTATAAGAGTGTTTAAATTTAACAATGTTGGTTCTGGCCTTCATTAGATTACTCCTAGGTCTAGTATTATTTGGGTGTTCTGCTTTATTGGTTAGGTGTCTTTGTTGACTAAGCATGAGGCACCTCACTACCTTCTTTCAAAGATATTTCGTTATTAAGTGCCTCAGTTAGCAATTGAGTCAGGTTATTGAACTCTTTAAAAGCTAATTCAAAATCTTTACTAAAAGAGGTTAATTTTCTCTGATTGTTTTCGAGTTTTTCTCTATCCCTTTTGCTTATAGCTCCCATTAAATCAACAGCTGCACCTTGTAAAGAACAACCGAATAGACCTATTAGAGATGTATCTTCTAAAGCTATATGTAGTAGATTGTTAAAAATTCTTTTATATTCGTTTTCTATTTCTATTTTATTCATTGATATTATCTCCTGTATTTTGTGCAGTATGATCAGCGATTCTAAATTTCGTAGGCGTATTAAATTGATAGTCTCTTTCAGTGATAGTAAGCGGGTAACTTAGTTTTGCCTGTTTAAACAGTGCATTAAAAAGCTCCTTATTTCCCAGGTTAAAAAATTCTTCTTCAATTTGCTTAGCTCTCCACTCTTGCGGAATGAGCATAGCTATTGCTATTTTCTTCAGGTCTTCTTCAATCATCAGTTTTCTTCTTTTCTTTTTCTATTGATTCAGGAAGTTGAAACATAAATAGTTCATTTTTCACTTCTCTCAAATTATCTATTAGAGGCAAAAACCAGTGTCTTATTTCTTCCTTCGTTAACTCTGTCCTACCAATATACTCACAAGCTTTGTCTATTATTTTGCTTAACTCTTCATCAAGATTCTTAGCACGTTTTTCCTTAGTTCCCTTCTTACACCATTCTTTTTTACTCATCTATTCCTCCAAATGTTCTTCTAATATTGTTAATAATGTTTCTACAGTGTTAACAAACGTATGATTGTTAAATTGCTTTTCTATTATCATTACTCGTAATCTTTCTGTTAAAAGCATAAGCTCTTGTTCTCGGGTCATGCGTGTACTCCTAAAGGTTTAATTTGAAGTGTTTTGAGTAAAAAATGTTTTGATTTAGATGTATAAGGTACAGCTTTAAAACAAATAGAGTCTGATTCTGATTCTGATTCTGATTCTGATTCTGATTCTGATTCTGATTCTGATTCTGATTCTGATTCTGATTCTGTAGCTACTTCTTTGAGTATCCAGTATTCTTTAAAATGGATATGTCCATCTGTGCTGTATACATCTAGTAGTTTAATTTCTTTAATGATTTTACCATCATAGTTTGTAACTATTTCTTCTACTGGTTTGCCGTAGAAAGTGAGGAAGGGGTTTTCTTTTTGCTTAGGTGATAAAAACCTTATAGGTATTTGTATCGATATACAATTATGATTACCTATTGAAGGAGTTCTACTTTTATTGATTAACTTTAATTTTAATGAATCCCTGAAATATTCATAACAACGAGTACGAGATTTTTTTGTATACCTCATCATTTGTTTTATAGTAACGCATGATTTGTAAGGGCCTATATGAACAGATAATCTAGATAACCATTCAGCACCAGCTTCACACAGCCCTTCATCTTGAAAATGATCTTGTAGTGCGTATAATTCAATTGCATTTAATTCAAGCAAATTATTTCTCCATGAAATTTTTATAACGTAATAGTATATATGAGTTTCACAAGTTACGTAATATGCCGATTTTGGGATTTTTTGCTTTACAAAATAAATTAAATATGTCATATATTGTTTAAGTAGTTTAGTTTTGATTAAAAAATAAAAGCTATGGTCCCTTATTCTTCTAAAGGTTAAGGTTAATAAGAAGTAAAAATATTTTGTCATTATTTCTCGCAATTTAATAAAAATATTTTTTACATTAGTTAATAAATCACGAAAGGGGGTGTTAACGATTTTGATACTAAAGAAAATTCTTAAGGGTCTTTCTGTCATAGTTGGGCCTCTTTTTTTGCCTATTTTTTAAATTTTACCAAAAATAGCCGCCTACAATCACATGATTATTCATGTCAAAACTCAACTATTTCACTTAATTCAAGTATTTTTCAACTAATTCAAGCATTTAGTGTATATTTTTTTTTTTTCTGTTATAAACTTATTCAAGTAAATACACTAAATTAGTATTTTTATATTGTCAACCATATACTTTATAAAAAAAGTATTTACTTGAAAATATACGTTTTATGCATATATTATAGAAATAAAATAACAGAAGGGAAAATATGACGTTGAATAAAGAAAAATTAAAAAAAACTGTTAGTTTATCTAGCTTTTTTACAGTTGCAGAGAGTAATATTTTGCAAAAATTTATAGATATAGAAAAAAATAGTGTGGTGATTATTAGCCCCAAGGAGTTACAACTCGAACTAAAATTATCTCATACTTCGATTTATTCAGCCTTAAAGAGTTTAAGGTTAAAAGGAGTATTAAGTAAAATAGAAGAAAAAATGAGTTGTTATAAGTTAAATGAAGAAAAACTGGAACATTTTTATCAATTTGTTCGAGATTAAAGGTATGTATATGAGAAACTTTTTGTGTATATTTGTGTTATTTATAGTGAGTTCCTGCACGCATGAGACATCATGGGATGATTATTATCGTCATGTAAAAATTAAACCTAATACACCAGAGTATAATCAAGAATTAGATCAATGGAAAAACCCTTGGAAGTATAAGGCTTATGAACCCATACAACAAAAACAAACAAAGTCTGTTAAAAAGAAATCATCAAAAGCAGAAAAACAGGAATTAAAAAGACAAGCTGCTGAACGTGTCTGTCAAAAAAAGGCAACACAAACTATTGTTATACCACATCAACCAACTGCAACAGATGCACTTGCGGAAGGTTTTCAGAAATATAAAGATTTGCCAACAAAAAATGCTTATGCAGAATTAGATAATATGACAATGGCTAGTATTGGCGATGGTATGAAGACAGTAGCTAATGACAGAAGGCAAGATCCTCAAGTTTATACTCAATTTGATGAGGACTTATTTTATTTATGCATGAGTGAATACGGTTTTGATTTAGAGGAGCAATAAAATGATGATAGACACATATGGATTTGTATAAACTTAATAAGTTGCTTTTATGGTACAAGATGTTGTACAATAGCTATATTAATTATTTTATTAGGTTATTATTATGCAAATATACACAACAAGCCAAGCTAGAAATAAGTTCTTTACTTTAGTGGATGATGTTAATAGCCACCATGAGCCTGTATATATTAAAGGTAAGCGTAATGAAGCAGTAATGTTGTCTAAAGAAGAATACGAATCTTTGTTAGAAACTATGCATATATATTCTGTTCCTGGTTGGGCTGAAAGAATTCTTGAGGCTAGCAAAGAGCCTATAGAAGAATGTGTAGAGTGGACAGATGATATATAAAATAATACTAACTAAAAAAGCACTAAAACATGTTAGTAATTTAAAATCTGCTGGGCTTTACAATAAAGCTAAAAAAACAAGAGATTTGTTAACAAAAGAACCCCACCCTTTAAATTCTAAAGAGCTTAATCGTGACCTGAGAGGAAAAAGATCTATTAGAATTAATATTCAACATAGATTAGTCTATGAAGTAAATGAAGAAAAAAAAGTGATTAAAATATTAAGTATGTGGGGACATTACGACGATTAATGAGATCTATTAACAAGTTTTTTCTAATATTATTATTTCTTACCACTTCGTCCTTAGCATCTGAGTCTAAATTTTCAGTATGCTTCACTCCTCCGCACAATCAATGCGGTTCATTCATAGTAAGTCATATAGACCAAGCAAAAAAGAGTATATACGTCCAAGCGTATGGCTTTACCCATCCAGATATTATTAACTCACTAAAAGAAGCTACAAAACGTAATGTTAATGTTGAGATAATCCTTGATAGTAGCAACTTCTCAAAAAAGAAACTTCCCTTAATAAGAGAATTAGAAGAAGTAGGAATAAAAATATATAAAGCCAAAGTTTCTGGCATAGCTCATAACAAAATAATGATTATTGATGAGAAAAAAGTGCTCACTGGCTCTTTTAACTTTACTAAGTCCGCAGATGCCCGAAACGCTGAGAATATCTTGATTGTACGAGATAGGCGGCTAGTAAAAAAGTATCTTGAGAATTGGAATAATTAAATTAAATACTTTTTTTTTAAAGTAAATGCTTGACAAACTCCTCACCCCCCATTATACTCCAATCATAGCTTAAGGAATTAAAAAAAAGGCACCTAAACCGAAAGCTTAGATGCCTAAATTTCTTAAGTTATCTTTGGGGCTAGCTACATCCAAGTGCTAGCTCCATCGAAGGCTCATCTGCTCGAACAGATGAATAAAAATATTAAATATTAAAGAGGCCAATTAGGCCTTTAATTTCAACCGCATAGAGGAGGTCAAAATCATGTCATATAGTAGCAAAAAAGCATTAATAAGTAAAGGAATAAGTGGCGTAGTATGTAATATTTGTGATAGAATGATATCACAAATAGACTGCGAGAGAATAATGTCACTAGTTAATATGCCTAATGTTGGCGTTGTAGATGAAGTTAGAACTGATTTTGGACTACCTTTAAAAGACGTCACGAATACCCTAAAGAATATATCTGAAAGAGCGGATAACAAATTCCTACTAGGCGATAGAGGCAAAGAGCTTTTAGATAAAGTTTCTCAATACAGAATCCCAATAGACAAAAATAATTTAAACTGGTTCGACCTTATAGATGAGGTTGCGGACTATGAGTTGTTGCTTGAAGAAGCTTATAGAGCAGGCGTTGATTGGGATATTTCTGAATATGACCCAGTAGCACTCCAGCAAGAAATTGAATACTACGAGAGGAGAGAGCGCGAAGCGCAGCAAGATTTGTATCGTAGCTTTTATAGTCAACCGTGTTTGGGGGTGTAGTCATGAGTTATCGTAGAGAGTTTATAGGTTCTTTTGATAGGTACGTTACAATAGATGATTTAACGTATTATTTAATATTAGATGAAGGTCATTATGAATGGCAGTATCTAATTAACTGTAGAGAATATACCGAGTATGTAGGTGAGTTAAAGCCTAATGATAAGCTAGATATTAAGGCGGATGCTACTGAGAAATTATCTGAAGGCATTTTGTTAGAAAATGTTGTATGGAGACCTTTGGAGGTAGTATTGCCATGAATATTATAGAAGCTTTAAAACTTGCCTATGAAGGTAGGAAAGTACGAAGAAAAACATGGTATTTTGCAGATAATAATCGTTGTGTTCATATATTTGTAGCATATAAACCAACGGCAGAAAGTGATATGTCGCAAATTCCTTTAAAAACTTTTTTTCCTAATAATGAGAATGAGTCTAAATACAGCAATTTTTTGCCTGCAGATATCTTAGCTGATGATTGGGAGGTTGTGAATGAGTAGAGAACAATTTTTACTAGATCGCAAGAAAGGTATAGGAGGCAGTGATTGTGCAGCTATCCTTGGAGTATCACCATGGAGAACGGCTTTAGACGTGTACAATGACAAGCTTAACCCTGATGTAGTTGACGAAATGAATGCGGATATGCGTAGAGGCATCTTAGCTGAGGAGTTTGTACTCAAAGAATATGTAGACCGCAGTGGTGAAACTATAGAGACAAACATACCAACTATAGTTAGCTCTGAATATCCATTCATGCGTGCAAATATTGACGCCAGGATAAAAGGCCAGAATGTTATTATTGAGGCTAAAACTACAAAGGCAAATATATCAGCGTGGGATAATGGTTTGCCTGAATATTACAAGGCTCAAGTAGCGTTCTATGCAATGTTAACAGATGCCGAGCGTGTAGATATACCAGTGTTATTTTCTGGTTGGGAATATGCATGTTTTACTTATTGGAGAGATGCTGAGTATGAGGCCAATCTTAAGCAAGCGGTAATAGATTTCTGGCAGAATTATATAGTTAAAGGAATACCACCCCGCCCTAGAACACCAGAGGAATTAAAAATAGCCTATCCATCAATTGATACTGAGCTAGTTAAAAAAGCGGATGATCATATTCGTCATGTAGTTTCAGAATATCAGGAAGTATCCAACCAAGTGAAAAAGCTAGAAGAAGAAAAAGAATCATTAAAAAACACCATATTAGTATATATGGAAAATGCAGGTCAGCTTGACGCTGGTTTCTGCAAACTAGCTTTAAAGGATAGGACCATAAATAGGTTGGATACAACAGCTTTAAAAAATCAAAACCCAGAAATATATCAGAGTTATTTAAAGGAAACTCACTCAAGGTTTCTACAATTCATGAGAGGTTAGTTATATGAATACATCTACACAAGAAGAAATCAACACATCTACATCAGAAGTAGTAAGTGTGTCTACACAAGAAGAAATCAACACAACCGCACAGGAGGTTGTAAGTGTATCTACACAAGAAGTAAAGGCACTAAAACCTAATGATGCTATATATGACCTTTGCGACAAGAGAAGAAATAAGCTACTTCCATTCTTAAATAATAACTCTATGCAGTTTGAGAAGTTGGCACGTTCTTTTGCCTGGGAAATTAATACTAACGATAAGCTAAGGCAGTGCAGTCAAAAGTCTATGATAGATGCATTCTATAAGTGTTGTGAATATGGGCTAGACCCAGCGTCTTCTTTAGGTCAAGTTTGGATGATACCATATAATGGGAGTTTAGGTTTTCAAATAGGTTATAGAGGATGGCTCAAGTTATTATGGAATAGCCCACAAGTAGCAAATGTGTATTCTTATGCAGTATATGAAGATGATGAGTTTTCGTATGAGCTAGGGATGAATCCAAATATTAAGCATATTCCAGCTAGAGATGGGGATAGAAGTCTTGATAAGCTAATAGCAACTTATGGAGTAGTTAAGCTAAAGAATGGTGAAGCTCAAATCAAAGTATGTTATCGTGATGAAATAGACCAAAGTAAGGCATCGTCTAAAGGTGCTCATAAGTCAGATAGTCCATGGCGTCATCATTTTGAAGCTATGGCGTTAGTTGTGCCAATTCGTAGAATGGCAAAGAATCTCGGTTTAACAATGCGTGCTGATGAGTTTGACGATGTTAGTAATGAACTACAAAGTATTAGAGAGGTAGCATGAGTAAGTATAATTTTGAAATATCTGGTAGAAAAGTTGACTCAATTCAATCTGCTCTAGATAGCGAGATATTTATAGAAATTACATCAACAAAGTTTTGTGGTACTAGGATGTACCTTAAGTTTTTATTAGAATACAATAGTAAAACACCAATATTTAAAAAAGTTGAGTTAAAACCTAATGCTGGGTGGAGTTCAGATGAACATAAAGGTTTTTTGAAAGGTTATTTTGGCTTTTTAGAAGAAAGAGAATTTAACGCTGCCATAGAAGAATTAAAACTAAAATTAAATGGTCAGCATTTAAGTAATAACTTTCCTTTGTTGTGGAATGATTTTGTACGTGAGTTTTATAGCTGGTATTCAGACAATGTAGATTCGGTAATTAAAATGGAACTAGAAATATTTAATAAATATGCAAAAACCCCCAACAATTAAAAAAGAGACTCTACTGAATTATTTAGTTTATGCTGATGATAATGTAGACATTTTTAAGCTGGTAAAACATATTGCTATGTATAGCGGTGGATCATTAAAATTAACGTATTCAGCTAGAAATAAAGCTGAGTGGAATATAGAGGAATAAAATGAGTAAACACGAATTAAACAAAAAATTATTTAATGCAGTAATGAATAATAACCTTGAAGTAGTAAAATGCCTAGTAAATAAAGGAGCGGATGTTAATGCTAGGAACAAATATGGGATTACACCTTTACATTATGCTGCTCAGGAGGGAAAGCTTGAAGTAGTAAAATGCCTAGTAAATAAAGGAGCGGATGTTAATACTAGGTGCGAAGATGGGATTACACCTTTACATTATGCTGCTCGGGAGGGAAAGCTTGAAGTAGTAAAATGCCTAGTAAATAAAGGAGCGGATGTTAATACTAGGTGCGAAGATGGGATTACACCTTTACACATTGCTGTTATAAATAATAACCTTGAAGTAGTAAAATGCCTAGTAAATA